>Ga0098041_1000665_pt1 | contig 13534 bp, 10 predicted proteins | sample 8_EtaG_FD_77066 | JGI IMG/M metagenome (GOLD analysis project Ga0098041, IMG submission 77066) | Marine viral communities from the Subarctic Pacific Ocean - 8_ETSP_OMZ_AT15162 metaG | ecosystem: Environmental > Aquatic > Marine > Oceanic | place: Pacific Ocean | collected 2015-01-08
CGATGAGATAGGCAACGGCGGGTTCGATCAGCGAGATCGCCGAGCTCCAGGCGGCCAAAGTCACCAGCACAAAGAACAGGCTGCCAAATAATAATCCTCCCGTCATATTGCCAAATGCGATTGGCAGGCTGACAAACAGCAACCCCGGACCCGCCCCGGGTGCAATCGACGGATTTGCAAACACAATGGGGAATATGGCCAGCCCGGCAACCAGCGCCACCACCGTATCCAGAAAACCGACGGCAAGCACGGTGCGGCCAATCCGGGCATGCTCAGGCATGTAGGCACCATAGGCCATAATGGCACCCATCCCCAGACTGAGGGTAAAAAACGCATGCCCCATGGCCTCCAGAACCCCCGCCCAGGTCAATGCCTCATAGTTGAAACTGAACAGAAAATTCACAGCCTGGGCAAAATCCCCTCGCTGAATGCCAAACACCAGCAGGATCAGCAGCAGTACAAACAGCACCGGCATCAATATCCTTACCGCAACACCAAGCCCGCGGGTTACCCCGCCAATAACCACTAACAGGGTCAGAATCATGAAGACTGTCTGCCACAGAATCAGTGCTTTCGGGTCGGACAACAGGTCTGCAAAAATAATGGCAACCTGGTCGGCACTGGCGCCCTGGAATGCACCGCTGGCCATCTTCCCAATGTAATTGAGCGCCCACCCGGCAATTACCGCGTAATAGGAAAGAATCATCAATCCGGCTATGACACCCAACCAGCCTATCGCATGCCAGTGTCGCTCCAGGCCCGCCTCTGTGGTCAGGCGGCGCATCGTATTGATCGGACTCTGCCGACCACGCCGACCCAGCATGACCTCCGCCACCATGACGGGAATTCCTACCAGTAAAATACACAGCAGATACACCAGCACAAAAGCGCCGCCGCCATTTTCACCGGCAATATAGGGAAACTTCCAGATATTCCCCAGACCCACCGCCGAACCGGTTGCCGCCAGCACAAAGGTCCAGCGGCTGGACCAGACAGGGTGTCCCCCGGGAACTGATCCAGACCCATCAACCTCTGCAGGGGATTGCTGCTGTTGTTCCGCCATCGGCGATTTCCTTGTCAAAACTGACCGGATTGTACCGGCAATCCAAGATATACAAAACCAAGGCAATCACGCATAACGCCACAAAACCATAGGCGCACCCCAGCGCAATCCTTATAATGCCGACCCATGGCTAACAAATCCCAACACCCTCAAAAAAACCCCACCATTGCACTCAACAAGCGGGCCCGTCACGAATACCAGCTCGAGGAAAAATTCGAAGCGGGTCTCGTTCTGCAGGGCTGGGAAGTAAAAAGCCTGCGCGCCGGCAAAGCCCAGCTCACTGACAGCTATGTATTACTGAAAGACGGTGAGGCTTATCTGATTGGTTCACACATCACCCCATTGGGCACCGTGTCCACCCACTACGTCACCGACCCCGGCCGCACCCGCAAGTTGCTGCTCAATCAGCGTGAACTCGGTAAATTGTTCAACGGTGTCAATCAGAAGGGCTACACCTGTGTAGCCACCGCACTGTATTGGAAAAACCACCTGGTGAAGTGTGAAATCGCTCTCGCCAAGGGCAAAAAAGAACACGATAAACGCGAAACTGAAAAAAATCGTGATTGGGCACGACAGAAACAACGCCTGGTCCGCCGCGCCCGGTGATCATTAACGCCCTGTCAGTGAACTTCATCCACAGAATAAGTCTAATGAACCAATGGTCTCTGTGGTAAGATCTCCATTGAGACAATGTTTTTTAACAGAAACACTCAAAGCAGTTTCAGGGGGCGATTTGGATTCGACGCCGGTTACAAAACCCTGGGTGCATGCCGAGATGGCGACCAATCTCGTAAATCCAAAGTCGCAAATTATAGTTGCCAACGACGACAACTACGCACTCGCCGCTTAATACCCGGTAGGGTGCCATCTGACCGGAGCCGTGCTTGTGCGTCCGGAGCCTTTCGGGGCTATCAGGTGTCATATCTCACATGATCGCGATGAAGCTCGTCCGGGGTGGATTCGTTAAAAACTCACCGGAATCGCGGTTTGCGCGCCCTGTCTGTCGGGTTGCAACCCGCTAAATTTAATAGACTGTACTAAGCATGTAGATCTCTCGGCAGAGGACTGACGGACGCGGGTTCAATTCCCGCCGCCTCCACCATATAGCAAAAAGGCCTCACCCTCGGGTGGGGCTTTTTTGGTATGGGCACACCCCCGTAGCGGGTTCAGCCACACAGCACCCGCATGGGCGACACGAAACTGTTTATGGAGCTATCATGCGAAGCCGAATATTCAGAGGTGCGCCATCGAAGATAGTGCTAACCAAGGATGCCCCGACTCTGATGATTAATTGGCACTTAAAAAGAGCTGGTACAACAAGTTCACGACAATGTAGCGGGGAGATTACAGAAAGGTCTGGGGTAAGATCACGGTATGGTTGGAGTTCGCCTAAGCTTGCCCTAACCACCCGTAGATCACCCTAATATCTCATCAGGTTGGGAGCTATCCCTTCACCATAGCGTGAGAGATATTAGACTCAGGCTTAACCTGATATCCGTTGCAAGTTACGGAAATATTTAATCCAAAAAGATTAAGCTTCAACAATATCTGATTTTACACTATTGATCATAGCTATCATCTCTTCTCGTTCTTGCGCGCCGGTTCCAAAATGATCAAAGGTCGCATCCAAGTGGAACAAAAGTGCATCCCAGTCGTCATTATTGATCCTCATGCCTCTGTGGGCTGTGACCATATCACGACCTGTATAAAACACTGGGCCGCCCGTCGTAGAGCAAATATAGTTGATAAACGTTTGTGTTTCGCGAGCAACTTCGTCGATTGATCGATGAGTCCAAAAGCGAGCTAGATGTTCGTCTTGTCGAAAACGAGGTATGATATTTTCAGCAAATGCAGCGATAGCATCATAGCCCCCGAGTCGATCATAAAGTGTTTTATCTGACATGATTACTTACCTCTATTATTGTTTATCTCGTAACAGACCAGAGTATAGGGTAAGAATGAAGTGGTCAAAACTTCTCGTTAACAGTCACCGATAGCAGGAATACCAAAAACACCCCAACGGCTTACTTTTGGGGGTATTTATGGGGGTATAAATAAAAACAGCATAGCCATATAACTATATTATTCATATAGTTATATGGCTTATTTAGTAGACGCCGCCGCCTCGCAGAGGCGAGTAATTCCTGCCACCACCAACACTAAAAAGCCCCAACTGATATCAGCTGGGGCTTTTTAGTTATTACGGCAACCTGACTAACACCCTCATAACGGGTTCAACCAGACTGAACGTTACACGAGATCAAAACGGTCGGCGTTCATGACCTTGGTCCAGGTAGCGACGAAGTCCTGCACGAACTTTTCCCTGCTATCGTCCTGAGCATAGACCTCGGCGTAGGCACGCAGGATCGAGTTGGAGCCAAACACCAGATCAACCCTGCTTGCCGTCCACTTGACTGCACCAGTCTTGCGGTCGCGGATTTCATACAGGTTGTTGCCGGTTGGCTTCCAGGTGTAAGCCATGTCCGTCAGGTTGACAAAGAAGTCGTTGCTCAGCACACCCATGCGGTCGGTGAACACACCGTGCTGGCTACCACCGTGATTGGTACCCAAAACACGCATACCACCCACCAGTGCGGTCATCTCGGGAGCTGTAAGTCCCATCAACTGGGCGCGGTCGAGCAGCATTTCCTCGGGTTTGACCACATAGTCTTTCTTTTGCCAGTTGCGGAAACCATCGGCCAGCGGTTCCAGTGGTTCAAAGGACGCGGCATCTGTCATCTCGTCGCTGGCATCGCCACGTCCGGGTGCGAAGGGAACGTTGATATTCACGCCTGCAGCCCTGGCCGCCTGCTCAACACCCAGGTTCCCGGCCAACACAATCACATCGGCCACGCTGGCACCGGTGTCGGCGGCAATTTTTTCGTAGATTGGCAGGACTCTGGCGAGACGTTCCGGTTCGTTGCCGGCCCAGTCTTTCTGCGGTGCCAGCCGGATGCGTGCACCATTGGCACCACCGCGCATATCGGAGCCGCGGAATGTTCGGGCGCTATCCCAGGCGGTGCTGACCATTTCACCGATGGACAAACCACTGTCGGCAATTTTGGTCTTTACCGCGCCCACATCGTAGTCGCGATTGCCGGCGGGGACCGGATCTTGCCAGATCAGATCTTCAGCGGGCACTTCCGGACCGATATAGCGGGATTTTGGCCCCAGGTCGCGGTGAGTCAACTTGAACCAGGCGCGGGCAAAAGTATCGCGGAAGTACGCCGGGTCGGCCATGAACTTCTCACAGATGGCCCGGTATTTGGGGTCCATCTTCATCGCCATATCGGCGTCGGTCATGATCGGGTTAAGGCGGGTGGTCATGTCTTCCACATCTACCGGCTTGTCCTCTTCCCTAATATTCACCGGCTCCCACTGATTGGCCCCGGCCGGACTCTTTTTCAGCTCCCACTCATAACCAAACAGCAGGTCGAAGTAACCCATGTCAAACTTTGTGGGATAGGTGGTCCAGGCACCCTCAATACCGGAGGTAACGGTGTCGCGCCCCTTACCGGAGCCATTGGGGTTTTTCCAGCCAAAGCCCTGTTCTTCCAAATCGGCGGCTTCAGGTTCGGGGCCAAGTGCTTCGGCATCGCCATTGCCGTGACATTTGCCCACGGTGTGGCCACCGGCAGTCAGCGCTACCGTCTCTTCGTCGTCCATTGCCATGCGGGCAAAGGTCATCCGCACCTGTTCGGCAGTCTTAAGCGGGTCGGGCTTACCGTTGACACCTTCCGGATTTACGTAGATCAGGCCCATCTGGACGGCAGCCAGGGGGTTCTCCATGGTCTCTGGCTTGTCGACATCGCCATAGCGCTCGTCGGAGGGAGCCAGCCACTCTTTCTCGGCACCCCAATAGGTGTCTTTCTGAGGGTGCCAGATGTCCTCGCGACCGAATGAAAAGCCGAAAGAAGGCAGGCCCATAGACTCATAGGCCACGGTGCCAGCCAGAATAATCAGATCGGCCCAGCTGACTTTGTTACCGTACTTCTTCTTGATCGGCCACAATAAGCGCCGGGCCTTGTCGAGACTGACATTGTCCGGCCAGGAGTTGATTGGCGCGAAACGCTGGTTGCCCTTGCCACCGCCACCACGGCCATCAGCAATCCGGTAAGTACCCGCAGAGTGCCAGGCCATACGGATCATCAGCCCACCGTAGTGCCCCCAGTCCGCGGGCCACCAATCCTGGCTGTCGGTCATCAGGGCATGCATATCTTTCTTAAGCGCCGCAACATCCAGCTTCTTGACCTCTTCGCGGTAACTGAAGCCCCCTCCCATCGGATTGGTCTTGATATCGTGCTGATGCAGAATGTCGAGATTCAGGGCAGCCGGCCACCACTCCATGTTCGACATACCGGTTGATGTGGCGCCGCCATGCATCACCGGGCACTTGCCTCCTGTCGTCGCGTTGTTATCCATTTTCAAGTCCCTCTTCGAGTATTCACAAAATTATAGTAGCAGGATGCCTGATAGCGAGTTGCGGAAAATTAATATTGCCCCGGAAGATTCTCCAACTGTCTGTCAATATGCCCGACCAGTTCATCAGCGATCTTTTGACGATACACGCTACCACGTTACCCCTGAGATGGAACGATCAGTGTGCATACCGTTACCAATATAATTTTTCAATCCATTTCATAGTGAATGTAAATGCCGCATTTACGCTGGGCTACGCTATATTGTGTATTGAAATATTGTATTTCTTTTATTTAGGGAGCTACGTCAATGCTTACAAAAACAACACCTATAATTGCTGCTCTGGTGATAGCCGTATCGCAGGTCATGACACCAAGTACGGCAATGGCAGAGGGTGAGCCAAAAACCAACCAGTTCTGGTGGCCTGAAAAGCTTAACCTGAGTCCGCTTCGCCAGCACAGCCAGGAGTCCAATCCGATGGGGGACGACTTCGATTATGCCAAGGCGTTTGCCAGTCTGGATCTCGACACCGTCAAGCAAGACATTGAGACGTTGATGAAGACGTCACAGGATTGGTGGCCCGCGGACTATGGCCACTACGGACCTTTCTTTATACGGATGGCCTGGCACTCTGCGGGCACCTACCGTGTTGCTGACGGCCGCGGTGGTGCTGGCGGTGGACAACAGCGATTTGAGCCGCTGAATAGCTGGCCGGACAATGTCAGTCTCGACAAGGCCCGGCGCTTATTGTGGCCGATCAAACAGAAATACGGTCGCAGCCTCTCCTGGGCCGATCTGATGGTTCTGACAGGCAATGTGGCACTGGAGTCCATGGGTTTCAAAACCTACGGCTTTGCCGGGGGTCGTGAAGACGACTGGGAACCGGATATGGTGTATTGGGGACCCGAGAAACAATGGCTTGCCGACGAGCGTTACCATGGTGACCGAAAGCTGGAGAACCCTCTGGCCGCAGTCCAGATGGGGCTGATCTACGTAAATCCGGAAGGCCCCAACGGCAATCCCGATCCACTTCTAGCCGCCAAGGATATTCGCGAAACCTTTGGCAGGATGGCAATGAATGACGAAGAAACCGTCGCGCTGATCGCTGGCGGGCATACTTTCGGTAAAGCTCACGGTGCCCACAAGCCCGATGAGTGCCTTGGCGCTGATCCCGCCGGTGCACCCATTGAACAACAGGGGCTGGGCTGGAAAAACAAGTGTGGCAAAGGGAATGCAGAAGACACCATCACCAGTGGTCTGGAAGGTGCCTGGACGGCCAACCCCACTGCCTGGACTTCATTGTACCTGGAGAACCTGTTTGCCTTTGAGTGGGTACAAACAAAAAGCCCCGCCGGAGCAGTTCAGTGGATTCCTGCGAATAACCAGGCGACAAATACCGTCCCGGATGCCCACGATAAATCCAGACGTCATGCACCCATCATGTTTACTACGGACCTGTCTCTGAAAGAAGATCCCATTTATCGGGAAATCTCCTTGCGCTTCAAGGAAAACCCGAAGGAGTTCGAACTCGCTTTCGCCAAGGCATGGTTCAAGCTGACCCATCGCGATATGGGACCCCGCGAACGCTACATCGGCAACGAAATCCCCGATGAGGACATGCTGTGGCAGGATCCCGTCCCGGCAGTCGATCACCCACTGATCGACTCAAAAGATATCGCCAAGCTGAAGTCCGACATCCTGGAATCAGGTTTGACGACCTCTGAACTGGTAAGAACTGCGTGGGCATCTGCCGCCACCTTCCGCGGTACCGACATGCGCGGTGGTGCCAATGGTTCACGGATTCGTCTTGCGCCACAAAACAAATGGGATGTGAACAACCCAACAGAGCTCGACAAGGTGTTAAAGCGTCTGGAGAAAATCCAGAAAGACTTTAACGGGTCACAATCGGGCAGTAAAAAGGTATCACTTGCCGACCTGATTGTTCTGGGTGGTGCCGCAGCCATTGAACAGGCCGCCAAGAATGCCGGACAGGATGTAGAGGTTCCTTTTAAACCGGGTCGCACCGATGCAACGCAGGCACAGACTGATGTCGACTCCTTCGCTGTACTGGAGCCCACTGCAGACGGTTTCCGCAACTACTTCGGCAAAGGCCATTCCAGATCACCCGCAGAGATGCTGGTGGATCGGGCCAGCCTGCTCACCCTGACGGTTCCTGAAATGACCGTTCTCGTGGGGGGTATGCGCGCACTGGATGCAAACACCGCAAAATCCAAACACGGTGTATTTACCGACCGGCCCGGAACATTGAGCAATGATTTCTTTGTCAATCTGCTCGATATGTCCACCAAGTGGTCAAAAGCCAAAACTGACGGGATTTATGAAGGCAGTGATCGCAAAACAGGCAAGCTCAAATGGACAGCAACACCGGTCGATCTTGTTTTTGGATCGAACTCCGAGTTGCGTGCCATTGCAGAAGTCTATGCTGCCAATGATGCAAAAGAGAAGTTCATCAATGATTTTGTCGATGCATGGCACAAGGTAATGACGCTCGACCGCTTCTAACCCGGTCAACTTTAGTCCCAACGGGGAAGGTGCTCGCAACGGCAGAAAAACGAAGCCATTCGAGCACCTGACTCCGATTAGAGAAGCGGTCATTTATCCTTTTCGGAACTGACACAAAAACGGCGGTGTTAACAACACCGCCGTTTTTCTTTATCCGGTAAAACCCCCACAGGAAATTATCAAGAACAACTGGAAACTCCCTGAGCAAGAGAGTTTTCAATCATTGAAATAATTTGAGTAACTCTCTTTTCAACACTTTTCCCTGGGAGTTTCTGGGAAAACTGTCCAACACAATAATCCGGCGGGGCGCTCTCAATCCCAGACTTGCCCTGGCAAAACATCGAAGTTCCACTGTAGTCACTGACACTCCGGCCTTTAGGATAACGGCAGCAACCGGGATTTGCCCATGCACCTGCGAAGGCAACCCAAGTGCTGCCACACAGTCGACATCAGGGTGGGTCTCCAGAACCCGCTCAATCTCAGCGGGGAAGATATTGAGCCCATTCAGGATGATCATGTCATCGGTTCGCCCATCCAGAACAAGTTGCCCACCAGCATGGATGTGCCCCAGATCCCCCGGATAAAACCAACCATCCCTGAATCTTTTTGACGTGTCTGAGGGTGAGTTCAGATAGGTACTGGCTACTCCCTCGGCCCGAATACGAATCTCTCCTCGCTCACCCAGTGGCAGCCGGCTGCCCTGATCATTCACTATTTGTAGCTCGACACCATCAAGTGGTATGCCAACCGCACCCGCTTCATCATGGTCACCGGGGCCGGCCATGGATATGGCGCCACATTCTGTGGCTGCATATCTGACATAAAGGTTTGTGGTCACTTTTTCCTGAATCGCGCGACGAACCGCATAGGGCACGGCTGAACCACCTGTGCGGATCTTGAGTCCAGACAGCTTGCCCACTTTATTCAGCGCGGTCAGATCCGAAGCATGCATACTTGAAATATCCAGACAACTCACCCGGTGCTGTAAAACGAACTGTACCAAATCAAATTTACCCCGTGGCTTGAAGACATTGGTTCCGCCCTGCCAGACACAATAAAGCCTGTGCCTTTTGGAATTGTTGTGTTCGATGGAGGCAAGTCTCAGAAGCCGCTCTCCAGCATACTCCCTGTGACGGTCTGCCTGGGCGGCAACCTGTGCTTCACTGAATGGCACGACATTCACATCACCGGTAGTACCTGAGGTTCTGAAGTACAAAACACTGTCAACAGCTACTTGACCGCCGGGGGGAAACGCCGGAGACGGAGATGCGCCACAACGGTAATCCAGGAAGTTATGCGCGTCTGAGGACTCAATTATCCGAGTCACCGAAACCCTGTGGGCCAGACTGGTTCGCAATTGCGGGGCATCGTGCCCGGAAGGGTAATAATACTGGCACCTGTTGCCAAAAGAGCAAGGCTGATTATCACGTGATCAACTTCGTCTTCAATACAGATCCCCACCACTTCTGAGGGGCCGAATCCGGCTGCATCAAGGTTTAAAGCAGTTTTTTTGACACAGTCAAAAAGTTCACCGTACGTGAGTGACAGGCGCTCTGAAATAATGGCCGGATGTGCCATTTTATTCGTGGCATGTGCCGCAAGTTTGGCAAAAAAGCCCATATCAAATTACCGTCAAAAAGGAATTTATCCCTAAAACTCAATCACTCCCGGGCAAACCGGCATCGAATAGCGTCCTCTGCAGAACACTGCCCAGCTCGCCCCGTTTAAGCAGCGGAAATAGCGCGACATGTCCGGCGCCAGGAACCGGAACAAGCCTCACTGACGGGAGAATCGATTCGATCACTCTCGCAGACTCAGCGTCTTTGATGCTGCTCTCACCATAAATGATATGCACAGGAGGCGGTTTCTCACCCATGCCAAAGTGCTTGAAAAGCCCCGGAGCCCCCTCCCCGTCAGCAAATGAACGCCAGCGGTCGTCCTCCGGATTATTCGGGCTGACACTAAGACATGCATCGGCCTGCCAGCGCAGCGCGGATAACAGGGAAGGCATTGCCCCACCACTGGTGCCAACCGTCACTACTCTGCGGTACTCATCAAACTTCAACAGGGTTTTAAGTGCCACAAGCGATGATTGCAGATCAGGGGTGAGCCCAGGGAGGCCCATACGATAACCTTTGTGCTTCTCTGTTCGAAGTAAAACCACGTCGGCACTGTTTGCGTCTATCAACTGCAGAAATACCGGTGTCGGCATCATCATGCGCTGGAAATTTCCGCTAAAACAGACCACCAATGTTTTGCCAGCGCGGTCACCACCGGCTTCATAGATAACGACAGCCCCCCCCAGGCGTTTTCGCACAAAAGGGGCAGGAGCATTGCTACCCGCAGCAAGCAAGTATTGATCATGGAGTTTTGCCAGCCAGACTTTCGACAGCTCACGGGTATTAATCGAAATATATTTTCTAACAACGCTGTCTTTTCCGAGAATATTTCTTCGGATTCTGAAAAAAACCTGCATGATTTTTTTCCACAACCAGTTACCCCCTGTTCGGGTAATGAACTCATCCCGCAAACCGGCCAACTCCAGCGGCGTCATCCGGTTTTCAAGGGTAATATGGAGTTTATTCAGCTGGTTGGGTGACTTGCAGCACCCGGCAAGGCGTTTATACAGTCTGTTCACAATATTTTTCTACTCTATCGACCAGTTGGCCAAGTGTACTCAGTCTGTTCAAATCCTCGGGCAAAACAGTCAGTCCCCATTCGACCTCCAGTCCAATACAAAGCTCCATCGCTGACAGACTGTCTATCTCCAGCTCGGTCAGCTCGATATCCCAGACTCCAGCGACAAAATCGCTTTCGGCAACAGTATCCCGAAGGTAAAAAATTCCGGCGTCCTGCAGGATGGGAACGAGCAACTCTCTGATAGCATTTTTGTTCATTTCAATATGATCCGGTAATTTATAACATACCCCTCATCAAAGTTTTGCCCCAGCCAGTAACCAAGATGCTCAAATTGGAACACGGCGGCTGCCAACATGAAACATTTGCCAGGATATTTGACCCCCGAATAAAAATCCGGGCACCAGACAGGTACTCTGGCGTCAATTCAAATGCGTTTGAGTCACTGACCAGTTGCCTACACCGGGCAATCCAATGATAATTTAACGTATGGCTTAATCAGGGGTTTTCTTTGAGCATCAAAACACGTTTTCAACTTCTGACGGCAGCTCTCATCGTTATTTCCTCCCTGTGCGCATGGCTGCTGTTCCAGCAGGTTGCAAAAAATATTATCGAGGAATGGGGACTGCGCGCCGCCGATATTCAGGTGCGCTACGACAGCACCCGCCTACTGAAACCGATTGAGCGGGAAATTGCGCTGGCCCGGCAGATGGCCGATTCCCGCGTCATCCAGAACTGGGCAAAGAATGAGCATGATCCCGCACTCGCCGCCGAAGCCATCCGTGAGATGGAGAGCTATCGCCGGAACTTTAGTGCGGAAAATTATTTTGTGGCACTCAAGCAATCCGGCTCCTATTACTACAACAACGCCGAGGACGAGTTTTCCGGCAAACAGCTTCGCTACACGCTGGACAGTGACAAGCCCGATGACGCCTGGTTCTACCAGCTACTCAAACTGAATAAGTCCTTTCACATCAATGTCAATCCGGATACGCAGCTGGGCATTACCCAGCTGTGGATTGACGTGCAAATGAAAGACGGCGATAACACACTGGGTATTGTCGGCACCGGCCTGCCTCTGGAGGCGTTCCTGGAGGAAATCGTCGATATCGAGCAACCCGGTATCACGACCGTGTTTGTGGATCATACAGGCGCCATCCAGTTACACCGCGACCCCGGCATCATTGATTACGCCAGTCTGGTAAAACCGGAAGGCCAGAAGAACACCATTGAGTTGCTCTTTGACCAACCACGTGATCAACAGGCACTGTGGAATACAATGACAACCCTGCGCGAGGTCGGCGACAATACCAGCGAGGTAAAAAGCCAGTTTGTGGTCATTGACGGCAAGCGCTATCTGGCAGGGGTTGTCTACCTGCCTTCGCTGGACTGGTTTGAACTCACACTACTGGATCTGGAGGAGGTGATTCCTGTCAGCAGTTTTGCAGCCATGATGATGCTGTTTACCCTCATCCTGTTGATCGCCATATTGCTGGTGCACCTGGCGTTGCGAAAGCTGGTTCTGACACCGGTAGCAGCACTGGATAATGCCATGCTCAAAGTGAAAAGTGGCGATCTTCGACCTGCCGACCTGCCGAGCGGATCGGGAGAAATCGGTCGACTGATCAACCATTTTTCCGACATGGCCGAGGCAATTCGCAATCACACCAAGGAGCTGGAAACCCGGGTCAAGGACCGCACACAGGCGCTCAACGAACTCACCAAACTCGATCCGCTAACCGGTCTGCTCAACCGGCGTGGTATGAACCTCCAGCTGAGCCAAGAAATAGACCGTTCACGCCGCCAGCAAAACACCTTCGGCATCATCTGGCTCGACCTTGATCATTTCAAGACTATCAATGATTCCTTCGGACACGCGGTCGGCGACCGTGCGCTGATCAATGTTGCCGGTCTTCTGAAAGCAGGTATCAGGCCCTATGATCATGCAGCCCGGTGGGGCGGGGACGAATTTCTGGTGCTGCTTTCACCTTGTGATGAAACGACGTTACAGCAGATCGGAGAGCGCCTGCGGTTGAGCATTGAGCAGGCCGGGCTGCCGGAGGGACGAAAAATAACCGTCAGTGTTGGCAGCTGTCTGGCACAACCGGGAGACCAGCTGGAAACGCTGCTGAAATCCGCAGACGATGCACTATATGAAGCCAAAGCCTCAGGCCGCAACCGCATGATCAAGGCCGGTTGACCGGTGAAAGAGGGGACGCTGCCGTATACGATTAGCCAATGACGAAGCAGCTTGGCCTATAACAATTCATGTGTGGCAGGCCTCCTGAACTGAACTGCCCGGCGGATTACTCCCGACCGTCAGTATTTTCCAGCGCTTTGATTTTCTGATAGAAACCGTCCGCTTCCTCACTCAATTCCGCGTACCTTTGAATATTGCCTGATCGTTGTGCCTCCATGGCTTGTTGAAGTTTGCTCTGGTAGCTCTTCTCCAGCTTTTCCAACGGATTTTTTCTGAACAGTCCAAACATAGTCATTCTCGTGTCGCAGGGTTCATAACAACCGCGATGGGACAGCGGCCAATCAATACTCCTACGATCCGAACGACGTTTTGGACCGGTACCCGGTAGACAATTCGGATAATCCAACCACCGGGTATCGTCCTCGCTTGGCCTCTCGCGGCAACTCTGTCAGGTTAAGTAGGTTTCCAGGCTGAATGCCCGATAGCGCAGCCGGGGTAACTTCTCGGCAGTGATAAAGCCGGGCGGGGCGTTAATCACATCGGGAATTCTATTGACCAATTGGGTACAGGTGGTCATCGCGGTGGGAACCGCTCCATTGGAAAGCTCAACGTCTGGCTCCCCCGCTATTTTCCAGTGATTCATGTCAGCCTGATCAGGCCGGTACACACAACCGGTCATTTCGAACACAAAG
>Ga0098041_1000676_pt1 | contig 13438 bp, 14 predicted proteins | sample 8_EtaG_FD_77066 | JGI IMG/M metagenome (GOLD analysis project Ga0098041, IMG submission 77066) | Marine viral communities from the Subarctic Pacific Ocean - 8_ETSP_OMZ_AT15162 metaG | ecosystem: Environmental > Aquatic > Marine > Oceanic | place: Pacific Ocean | collected 2015-01-08
ACACCTTTTAAAGGTTGTCTACCTACGTACACACTACCTAAACGAGATTTAGCTGTTACTCGTACCTCTTTAGGTAAATGATTCATAAGTTCTTTTCTTCTTAATGTTATTGTTTTTTTCATAATATAGTTCTTTTAAAGTTTAAATTAGGTGGATGTAAAGAATAACTCTCCGATATAAAAAAGGTATTTAGGGGAGGAGCAAAAGCTCCAACCCCAATACCAAGGAAACTAAATAATAGACTAAGAAGCAACGCAACTTAGATCCAAACTAGTGTCGAAACGTCTCAACACTATACCTGCAGTCTTAAGCATGTGTACAGATGCACCATCAATATCTGACGCTCTAGAATCTGATTGATCAAATCCTTTAGGAGCTACAGATCCTGAAACTGCCCATCTTAAATACTCACGACCTTTTTTGTTGATCATTTGCACATTAGATTGACCATCATAATTTGATTGGTCTACAAACACCATTCTGTAAGACTCCATAGAGTATCCAGACGTAGGGTGTTTAGCTCTAGCTTGTGCAACTGGTCCATGGTCAAACATTGGCACTTTAACAACATTTACTGTATGCCCATCAATATGGTCATAAGAAGTAAAGTAACCGCTCATACCTAATGATCTACCAGATCCAGTGATGAATTTACTGTCCGCATTAACAGTCCAGTTTGCTGTATTAAAACCTCCTGTATGTGCTTTCAATGCTTCATCAAATTCTCTAGCTCCACCAATACCAGTATAAAGAGTTATTTGTTTGTTAGTCGCGTCAGTCATTCCATAGAATAAATCACCGATTACATTTTTCAATTTAGATTCAGTCATAGTTGAATATGTATCTTTGTTGATGATTTGTTGTAATAGACCAGGTCCAGTAATTACTGGCTGTCCATTCTCATCTTTCATAGCTGTTACACCATTGTTATCGTAAGTTTTCTCACCATACCAATAAAGTAATTCACATTCTTCTTTGAATCTTAACATATGTTGGTACTCTTCGTAATCCATCCAAAGTTTAGTAGTTTTTCCTCCTTTCGTTGGAAGAGAGAATTCAGCTACATAATCTTTAGCATTACCAGCAAAGTGGTAAGATTTTCTGATTGTACCAATTTTATTACGAACTAATCCCGGAGTTGACCAGTTAGAAGCATTACCTCTAGAGAAGTCTAATCCTACATTAGCATATAATTGAGCCCACATCGCACCCGCAGCAGTTTCTGCTGATGTTAATGTTGCGCTAGCATCTGGATCAATTAATTGTAAAGTGTATTCCCAGTTACTACCTACCTGTACAGGTGCAGACATAATTCTAGCCTGTGTACCTTGTTCAGATATTAATGTGTAAGGGAAAATAAACCATTTGTCAGGAAATACAAGTTTAAAAGGAGCTCCACCAAGACCTAGACCCGTACTCGAAACTACTGGACGGATATTAACCTCGTGAGTCTTCACTCTATACTCGTATTCGTATCTGTCAATCGATTTTGAGTTACCAACACCCTCAGTAAGCATAGTCAAAGGAAACCTTCGATCTTCTTTACCTGCTAAGTGCGTAATAACTGGGGAAAGCTCAGTTGGCTTTTCCATCAACGCATTTGCCAAACTATTCGAGTCTGTCATTTGCTGATCGTTATAAAACGTTTTTAATACTTGCATAATTTATTTATTTTTAAAAAGTTAATAGGATCTTGTTTAGAGACTCAGATCCAACGAGTCTATATCAAAGCTTCGACTTGAAGAGGACTTACTTCTTGTAGACTTAACCTTATTTTCATGGCTCTTTATTCTACTTTTTAAAGTTTGTACACTTTTAGTCTGGGCTTTTTTATCTATTACTTTACTAAGATCAAAACCATTATACATCATCCAGTCTATAGCTAATTTAACATCCATATCTGCATTCATATGATCTAGATCTCTTTGTGTATATCCTTCCTTTGACACAGGGTTAGATATATACTTAAAGAATTTTTTCTTTTCTCTACTTGGAACATCAAGTCCAGCAAATTTTTCTGCGGTATCAACTTTAGCATACACTTCATCCCACATTTGCTTTTGTTCTTGCATTTGCTCTTCTTGAACTTTCTTTTGTTGTTCCATCATTTGAGTACGTTCCGTATTTTGTAGTTTAGACAAAGCTTCTTTAGCTTGCTTTGCTTTACTATACAGTTTGTCTCCATCATTATAATCTCCTAAAATTTCAGAGATAAAAGAATCTTCATGTCCTTTTTTTCTGAAGTATTCAACCAATACAGCTTTTTGCATAGCAACATCTTTTTCATTTAGCATTAATTTGCCATAATCTTGTGATGGAGAATAAGCAGTCATAAACTGTTGAGAATCTCCCCCACTTAATACATATTCTAAATGTTGTTTAATTAAAGGGAATGACTCAAACATCTCATTCATTTTGTCTTCTGCCATTTTCTCTGATACAGCTTGTGTCATTTTTGTTAATCCTTCAGGCGTATCTTCAAAAGTTTGATCAAACTCATATCCAAGTTTTGATAAAACTTCTTCAACAACTGTACCATCATCTGATACTGGCACATCATCACTTTCTTCTGTTGGTGATTCTACTTCTTCTTTTTTAAGTTCAACATCTTCATCTAACTCAGTATCTACTGGTTTAGAATCTTCAGATATTTCTGCTAAAGGTTGTTCTGATTTTACTTCTTCTACTTCTTCTTTAGGCTCTTCTTTGATCTCCTGCGTTTCAGGAGTTACGTTAACGCCTTCACCGATGAAATCATCAAAGGTAATATCGTCTAAATTTAGTTTTTCATTAGGGTTTTCCATAGTTGCAAATTTAATTAATTATTTAGTTAGTTTTATGTTTAATTGGTATTTCTATTTTCTCTATATTATATAACACTTAGCCCATTGTTTATTGTCCTGAATTGTAGTCATTCCACAGCCCTGAAAGGGTTCTATATCCCTTAGCTCCGGAATTAAGCAGCATCATATAAGGGTTTTTACTATTAGTAACACCACTTACATAGTAAGGTGTTCCTTTGGAAGACATAAATTCTCCTGCTTGATAATCTTTCATACCCCCTTTATATACATCTCTAGCCGTTGAGCTAAATGGTAATCTTGCGTCTAGAATATCAAAAGTAGTGTTTTGAGCATCTTTCCATGTTACACCCTCCTTAGAAAACAATCCTCTACCAGCAAAATCAGCTGTAGAATACATTGCGGTTGGTAATGCTGCAAGTTTACTACTATAATAAAGTGAATTACCTGTGCCTGCAATTCTTGACTGCCACGGATTCAGGTACGACGCTTCTTTACCTCCTTTGTTTATTAGTTGACCATATCCTTTTTTTAATCCTGACCAGTTTGATTTAATTGTATTTTTAGTCATATTGACTGTGCTATTTGCTAAGTTTTTAGGGGCATTCCTAACAACATTTTTCACGATGTTAGGTGCTTTTGTATATGCACCTGCTCCTCCTACATATGTTAAAGGATCTGTACCTGCATTTATTAAAAAGTTTGCAAAGTTACTTCTATTTTCATGTCCGGGTATAACTTCAGCTGACGTTGGATTTGTATCCGTCATATATCCCAGATCATTATAATCAGTTCTAAACATCAAAGGTCTCATATCTACCTCTTTTGAGCCGTCTCCAAACGCTTCATTCAATCCCCAAGTAACTGCTCTTGCCGGCGTATTGAATACAGCATCTATAGGAGAATATAATAAATTTCCTATAAAAGCATTTGTTTTATCCACGCCTTCTTGTGATATTCTTTGCCACTCAGCTCGTTGATCCATAAACTTTGAATACTCTGTATTATGATAATTTAAATAACTTTGATCATAATTAGGATGATGAGAAGGCATTTGGTTCAGCATTTTATGCTGTATTTCACTAGGTAATCCGTATTTACCCTGCAATCTAGAATAGGCATATGGATTAACATCAGTATAATTATGACCTCTATTAGCTGCATACCATTCCCCTTGACCTTTCCATTTTGCATCAAATGCATTTATTTCTTTTAACTGATTTGATAACTCATTTTTTTCGGTTTCATAATATGCCTCATAATCAAAATTGTCTGGATCATCAACTATAGGAACTGATGGCAACCAAGTAGGATTCAACATCCAGTTTCCAGTACCGCTTCTAACAAACTGGTCTCCACCTCCAAAAGTATAATCTGGATATTTATCTAGAAAATCAGCCCACTGCTGATCAAGTGTATTTGTAGTTAAATCAGCACCAGCAACATCTTCAGTATCTACGCCCCCCGTTTCATATTTTTTTACTCCGCCATCTCTAAACTGATAAGATTGTACTAAATCATCAAGCTCTGGTAAATCTAAAGTAGGTTGTTCACGAATAACAACTGGACGTGTATATGATTTGCGTCTTCTCATTATTTATTTTTAATTGGTCCTTTTGGTCTTACTCCTCCTTTTCTCATTTGTTGCATACCCATAAATTTATTTCCTTTTAATAATAAAGGTATAATGTTTTGAGGTATATTTTGATATATAAATGGAGCACCGTCATGAGCTTGAGCTGCATTAGCTTCTTCCATTTGTCTTAGTTGAGCTTCCATTTCTTGTTTATTTAAGGAAATATTAATATTAGCTCTAGTAGGATCAGTCTCTGTAACTCCTCCTGTAGTACCCATAAAATTTCTTAATTTACCATATAGACCAATATCCTCATTTGGATCATAAGTATTTTCTCTTTTATTAAAATCATAAAAACCTTGATCAAATATAATATTACCATCTTCTTCTCTAAAATGTTCTCCTCCAATAGTCATCATCATATTATATGCTCCTTTATCTGTATCAGAAGCTTGCATATAATGTTTTCCAGCATCTATTAAACTTTCATTTCCTCCTTGAAATTGCTTCCAAAGATTTCTATCAGATCCATAATCTTTATACTTAACCATATCATCACCTCTACTTACTGCATTTTTATATGCCATATATAATCCCAACTTCTCTTGTTCTGTCATATTATCTTGAGAGATATTTGCTCTTTGAACTAACAGTTGACGAATAGGCATTGGTAATACCCCAAACATTTTATCTCTAATAAACGGATTGAACTCGTCATTTAACCATTCTCGTTTAGTCTCTCCCTCATTTCTTGTACCTCTCAATCCAGGTATAGGTTGGCTGAATCTTTTTTCGACACCTTCTTTAATAAAATCTCCCGCTTGTCCTAAATAATTATTTATACTATTACCAATTTCATTAACCTTTGGCGTTACTTTTTCTGTGAACATTTTAAATAGATTTGTCTTATCTTCATCTGTTAAAGTCTCTGTAGTAGATCTAGGGTTTTCAATTACCTTTTTAGTATTTTCATCAACATCACCCCATGGCACATGTTTTTGTATAAATGGTAATAAAGTTTTATTTAAAAAATTATCATCAAGTTTCTTATTAAATTTATCTAGCTCACTTTCTGCTGATTCTTGCACAGTATTTGTAAGCTCATTAACTTTGTTTTTAATATTTCTACTTCGTATTTTTGCATTTTCTATAGTGTCATCTGCAACTTCGTGTAGATCATCAGACACTTCACTTAATATTTCTTTTGCTTTGTTATAACCTTTTTTACCTCCATCAAGTGTTTTTTCAACTAGGTCATTATCAAAATCAATTAACTCTCCTGCCTTATTAATTAAATCCTGCCCAAAATTTACACTCTTTTTAAAGAATCCTTCAATTTCATCTGGGATAACACCTTCTTCTCCTTTAAACCATGAAGTTTCTCCATCTTTAATATGCTTAACTTGATCGAGAGCATTTGTATTACGTAATACATTAGGATTAGCGTCATCAGTATTAACAATACTTTCTTGTAAATCTAAAGCGCTATTAGTTTTCTTTATTTGGTCAGGCCCTTCAATTGTTGTTTTTTCATTAGAAGCTTTAACGACTTGATCTTGTACTGCTTTCGTTCTATCTTCCTCGCTTTTAAAATTAGTAGTATATCTACTACCTCTCCATTTAAAAACACTACCCGCCCCAAGTGCATTTCTGCTCTCTCTAAAAGCTTCACCAAAAGAAAGTTTATCTAAATTATTTGTTGTTTTGTTTTTTGGCATCGTTCTTATTCTTTTCTTTAGTTATATTTTCTTTAGAGATATTTGCTCGTTCTGACTCTCTTTGTCCTCTTTCTTTTAATTCTATTTCTCTTTCTCGTAAGTCCTGATCTCTTCTATCTTTACCTTCTTGAGAAGCATTTTTCACCATATCACCATCTGCTCGAGCACCTGCGTTGATTAAAGCAACATCAATTTTATTCTGACGATCTTTCTCATTATTTAAATTCTCATTTTCAATCTGAGCCTTAGCAATTTCTTCAGCACTTTGAATAGCCATTTGTTTTTCTTGCATTGCTTGTTGTTGTTGAGCTTCTTGTAATTCTTGTTGAGCTTTTTCAGCCGCTCTCATTTTAGACTTAATTCCTATAAATGATTCTGACTCCATCACATCTACAACTGTTGACATTGGCATACCATTTTGAATCATACTTAATCCAAGTTGTCTAATTTGATCTAATTTATCTTGATCTCTTCCAGAATCTGATACAAAAATACCATATTCAGATTCCATATGACTCATACTATCTACATTCAAAAACTCTGTAGTACCATCTGGCATAACATAAGTAGTCTTTTTTCCTGTTAACCAAGCTTCTTTTGAATAATCTAATAATGCTTGCATATCTCTTTGCTCAAATCTTGCAAATCTTCTAAATAAATCTTCAGTAATATGAGAGGATTGCATAATAGCCTGTTGAGAAGTAGCTTTTCCTTCATATGCACCTACTTGTCCTTGACGCTGTCTGTTAACTCCGGATACTCTTTCCCATTCTATTACTATACTTTCTAATAAAGTAATATATTGCTGAATAGTTTTAATAGACATATCCATAACAGATTGATGTTGTGGATTTAATTGTATCCCTTCTTTATTATAATCTACCCAAGCAATACCTGTACCTTCTACATAGTACATAAACTTATCCATATCCCATTTTTTAGGGATCATATTAATATCAAATTGAGCAATAATATCTTTACTTCTAGCTATTGCTAACTCTAAACTATATTTATAAATATTATAAGTAAGTTGATATGGAACTCCTATACCTACTACAGACATATTAGAAGAAGGGTTTGTTGAATATACTCTTCCATTTATTGGAAGTTTACAAACTGAAGGATGATCTATAGAAGTTCTTTGATTTACAACCGGGTGTATATTTATATAATGTTTATCATCTATTCTTGTACCTTCCCAAACTTCATTTATCCATTCCCATTTAATTCTAGCTCCTTGCTCTTTCATTTCAGGAGTAATTTTATATCCATCTTCTACTGTCATTTCTTCAATAGAATTTGTTACTGGATCTACATATTGCATAAATCCAATTCTTTTTCTTGATTTCCAATATACAGTTACTACTTCAATTAATGCGTTTTTATTTACTCTGTCTTCATTATGTACAGCTGAAAAAGCAATATCAACATTTGTTCCTGTAGGATCTTCCAGATTTAAAACCTGCTCATCTGTTAAATATGTTCCAAAATTATCTATTACAGAAGATACATGCATAGCTTTTTTTACTAATGCCCAATCCCCATCTTCTACAAATTCTACATCTGGATCTTTATCATAATCAACATCTAATGGATTAAGTACCTCATAAAAAGGCTCACCATTTCTAACCCCTCTATGAGAATAACATTCTCCTGCTACTAGAAAGTGAAACCAAGCTTTTTGAAATTGATCATACATTTCACATTTTTGAAATATATAATTCATAGCTTTTTCTCCCATTATAGCTCTATTATCTACATAACTATCTTCAAATTTTCTCATTAAATTCTCAGGTAGTTCTAACTCTTCTGGATTAGCACCTTGTGCCATAGCCTCATCTCCTACTTCTTGTAGAAATCGTTGTTGGAGATTTTGATATAAAGCTTCCATCTTAGCTTGTTCTTTCATAGTTACAGCATCTGCATTCTGTACAGTAACACTATAATTTAAAGGTCTTTTAGATTTTTCTCCTAATAATAAATCTATGATTGGTTTAATGATAGGGAAATTCCTTATTTCAGAAGGGAAGTTTTTTCTACTTTTTCCGTAAGGTTTTAATACATGTTTATAATCAGAGTCATCAATGTCTCCATTATAATATCTGTAAAATCTTTCTACATCATGATCTCCATGCACATGATGAATGTCTGATAAAGCTATGTAACCTTCTACACATTGCTCTCTCCATTTTTTAGTCTTTTTGGAGATTGGTAATCTTTGTTGTGGTATTCTACTAGTAGTTTCGTTTTGTGCCATATTTAATAATAATTATTATCAAACCAATCATCTGTTGATCGATCGCTATATATATCTTGAACCTCTGCGTTATATAATTCTCGAGTATGATACATACCAATCATAAAAGCCATAACTCTATCAAAGTTACCCTTATGATTGAATTTAATCAACTCTTGTATTAATGCAGAATCATAGATTTTATGCAAATTTAGTAATTTTTTTCCATTCTCGTCTATAGTACGTACTGAATTAAGCCAGTCCCTTATATATATCTCACCTTGAAACTTCCTAGCTTCGGTCATATGCATGCCATATTGCCTTTTTACGTTCTTAGATTGCAATTCTTTCTTGTCTAACATCTCAAATTCCTGCTGTAATTTATGAAGTTTTCTATGCCTTTTTCCATAAGCAATTACTTCCTCTCTATCATTCTCAAATCCTATCTTAGCATTATAATAATCAGCTAATAAAAATAGATTACGATTAAACTCGTCAGAAGTTTCAGGTCTACCTACATAAGATGCTACAATCATATCATCTGGTTGTGATAAATTATTAGGACGCTTAATTACATACGCCGCTCCTAATGATGTAGAGTCTGCAGATTGATTTTGTCCATAGGGGTCATGACAAATTATATAAAGATTATGTGGTGTTACACCTTCAGTGTTTTTATAAGGAGATTGATAGATCACTACACATCCACTATTATCATTTTCTTTTCTGTGTGGGTATCTATCAACAGGTTTTTTATTATAGTTAGGTTTAAAATTAGGTTTACCTTCTGTGTCTTGATACATATCTCCTGGCGTACCTACAATATTTAAACCCTTGACTTTTATTAAGTTATACTGTTCTTGTAAAGATGCTACATCAAATAAATTAGAGGTTACTTGTAATGTAGCTTCCTGAGGAGAATAAGGGTGCTCTGCGATGTATTGGTCTAGTGATTTGGCATCTGCTGCACCCTTTTTCTTTTCCCTCATTTCATGTTCATACGCTACAGCTTTTTTCTCTTCCGAGTTACCATTATCATCTATAAAGCCATCTAAATTCTTTTGTATAGGGATAAAGTATCCGCATTTAGTACCTAACGCTCCCTCATCCCATATATTTTCATAGGCCATACAATCATAAGCTGCAGGATTATAAAAAATCTCTTCCATGGCCTCAAAATCTGCTCCTTCCGTACCGCCCGTTCCGAACGCTACCATCAGTCCCAGCGTTTTGCTACCCTGACGCATGGTAGGCATAGTAACCTCCCACGCTTTCAGGAGGCCAGGGAAAGAACCTGCTTCCTCAAAGAAAACGAGCTCTCCCGCCTTTCCTCTCACCTTGTCGGGTGCATCTTTCAATGAAACTCCCATAATTTGAGATTTCATACCCATCTCTATTTCAATTCCATTGATCTTCTTTTTATATCCAGACATTTTACTCATCTCTCTATCCCTTAATCTAGGTTGAGCCCATGCAGTATTATCATCTATAAAAGATAAAAAATCCCATGCTTTAGAAAGTAATCCATCCCCAATTAAATATTCTTTTTGTGCGGCAAATACAAAGTTCTTTGAATTCTTTACGAAAAAATAGTTTCTAGCCAGCATAGATCCTGCCTTGTAGGAGTATCCCTTACGTCTTGCCTTTAATACAATCATATGTCTATTCTCTGCTCTAGCTTTATCGATTTCTTGGAAGTATTCCCAATCTCCATCATAAAAAGCAGGAAATGTACGCTCACGATTAGATTGTATAGACCCATCTGGAAGTTCTTCATCTACAGCTCTATCAATAGGACAAAAGTTTAAATAAAAATAATGAAAACCTGTGACATGAAGTTCATCTATAGTATATCCATATAAACATCTCTTCCGTTCCTCGTCCCAAAAGTCAAAATACTCTTTTGTTCCCGGAATGGCATCAGTGTAATAACCATGCTCTAAGAATCTTACAGCAGAGGGTCTAACTCGGTTTATATTTTTAAACATTCACTTTTTTAAACTTTAATAACTCTGCACATTTCTCATACTCTTCTAATCCTGAAAAATGTTCTATCACTTCGTCTATCTCTTCATTGGAGATGTCTTCATGTAAGAACGGATTAAAAGGTAAAGAAAATTCTTCTAGATCCTCATCATTTAATTCTACTAATATATTATTTAATTCTAATTTACCAGTAATAACTAAATATGCATTATCCATCGCTCTATTATAAAGTTCTAAATCTTCTAAAAAATCCATATCACATACTATATTTATTAACTTCTACTCCTCCTCTATTTTTATTCCCTATCTTCTCTTCTTTTCTAACTAGTTCTTCTAGTTTAGATAAACCTTCTACAACTTTACCCATCTTTTCTAAATTATAGATCAGATCTTTTGCTGTATAGATAGGTTTACCATTATCATCCAATGAGGTTAAATCAATAACCCTTAAATATTTTTCTAATTTTGCTACTGAGGTTTTTGCTGCTTTTAGTAACTTAACTGCTGAGGTTTCTGTTAATTCATTGTATAAATCCATACAACCTTTAACTTTAGGATCAGGTTTCCATTTTGAATCTTTAAATAAAGCATCCTTAACTTGTTCATGCCTTTCATTATAATCATAAACAAAAAATGGAGAGTTGTGATTACACATATAGTAGATATAAGCTAATTCTTTCATTCCTTCTTTTCTTTTAGCAATAATACCAAACTCATCCATTGATAATGCGTATGGTGAAGGAACTGCTTTATAATCTGCTATAGTTAATAATTCATGCATTTCTTTTTACTTTATCTGCTTCCATTATCTTTATTAACGCGTTTTTATTATGTAAAGGTCTGGCGTTCTTACCTTTATGTAAATTCATAGCATAATATTCAGATGGTTTATAGATTTGTTTCACTTCTCTAATTAAACCTTTCTTATCATATTTAATGATCCATCTTTCATCATCATTTAAACTTACCCTTTTAATATGTTGTAAAAAACTCATAATTTAAATTTTTTATGTATATTTCCTGTCCTTAGGCAAATATACTTATTTTTTGTTGTAAACAATCTTCTTCTACACTCTTTATTATGAAATCCTAAAAAATGTAAGAATTTAAACTTTCTTAGTAGCTTTCGCATCTTTTAATCTTTTTATATGTTTCAATCTGTTTTTATTAACAGAAAATCTTCCAAAATAAGGTAATCGTATAGAATCAAGATCTCCTTTCTTCATTTGTTTTGACACAAATTTAAATTGAAAATTAACTATCTTTCTAACTAGATATATTGGTATATCATACTTATTAGATAAATAATAAATAATCTCTTCTTTATTTTTTACCATGTGTGGCCTCCCATTTAGGTGGGCGATCTGGACATTCTGCTGTTCCCCATCTCGCTTTCATTTCCATATTACATCCGCACAATCCACAAGAAATATTTTCTCTTAAATGTTCACAGTCATAGCACGTCTTTATACGCTTTGTATATGTATCTGCTGTAACTTGAGGCATACCATGTTTAATATACTTCCCAGACTCTTTAATGAAATTACTCAATAAAGTGGTTAGTGGTTTTTTCCCGTATTGGCTCATATTCTATTTTTAATTTAGTACACTTTCCTTCATAATCATATCCTATTATAACTATCACTACATATTCTCCTTCTAGTAATAACCATTCTTCAATGAATATATTATTTGTTGCTATTGATATTGACCTCAACTACTTTAATATTTGGATTAAGAATAGGAGTTAATACATAAAGGTTTTTAATTTTTCTTAAAGCACCTTTATCTTTTAATTTCTTAATATAGTTATTTAATGTGTTAGCGTCTCTAATATCTAACTTAGATGCAACTACCTGTTTTATTTTATTGTGGCATATACTTTTAATATCCACTGTCTTATGAATATCTATAAATAATGCTAATACCTCCAATTCTTTATTAGTTAAATTGAATATACCGTTCCATACTTGGATATACTTTAAGGTAGTATCAGCTTTAATAGTTATTCTTCTACGGTCTACTGCTTCCATTATAATACTCCTAGTACGTGAAATTCACTTACTAATACATATGATACTTCATCTATTACTATAATTTTACCTGCCACACTAGGATCTACCATTACAGTATCTCCAGCTTTAACGGATTTACATTCAGGACCTACATCCAGAACTTCTAGTATATTAGTTGTCATTTTATCAGCAGCTTCTTCGGATAGTATTATCCCGCTCTCTGTTTTTGTTTTTCTTGGATCTGGTAGTAAGATCCAATCCCTCAAGGGTTTAAAGTTAGGTTTAGTCATATTCTTAATTTAATTATTTAATTTCTTGACAAAATTATAAAAAATTTTTATATAAAAAGTAAAAATCTAATTTTTTTTAAAAAGAATATAGTTTTCCCCCTAGGTTTTTGCTCTTTCAAGTGTTGATTTCCCTCTAACAGTGCTTTCCTCATCGGAGACCCAAGGATACTAAAACTGATGTTAATTCATCGCACCTACCTATGTGCTATGTATCCTAATTAGAGTTTATACGTTACTCTTTTGCAACTACCGGAGAAAATCTCAACTTTATTTAAGTCTACCAATCCGATGTCTAATCCCTTTTATGGTTACCGGGGGATGATATTGTTGCGGTGCAAAGATATAAAAAAATTGAGAAAAAAAAATAAAATGGGGAAAAATTTTTTTTAACCTTTATTTGTGAGTGTGAGAACCTCCTTGTCAACGACCCCTGTGTTTAATCGATATTTGGGAGTATCCCCTATATCAAACTTATTAACTATGAAATACATAATTACTAAGTTGTATGATACTTGTATCTTACTCACTAGGAGTATGGAGTTCGGTAACGGACAGTTCATCACCAAAGGAGAACCTATCTTTGTTCATAAAGGTAGTCAGTTCTCTTTAAATGTGGGAGATACAGTTGTCATCACTAATCCAAAGTTTGAAACATCAACAGTTATCGATGAAGATAATCCAGAGAAGACTGTTGAGTTCAAATGGTTAGTGGACGGTGAAGTACAGTAGTCGTCACATCCGTAGGAATAATCCACCTATGTCATCGTCAAACGGATTTCACATAAACCAATCGTTACGTTCGTGAGTGTACACACC
>Ga0098041_1000678_pt1 | contig 13418 bp, 25 predicted proteins | sample 8_EtaG_FD_77066 | JGI IMG/M metagenome (GOLD analysis project Ga0098041, IMG submission 77066) | Marine viral communities from the Subarctic Pacific Ocean - 8_ETSP_OMZ_AT15162 metaG | ecosystem: Environmental > Aquatic > Marine > Oceanic | place: Pacific Ocean | collected 2015-01-08
ACCGTTATTTGGTTTTCGTTATCGTAAGTTATTGCTCCATTTATTATACTTCCTGCAGAATCTACTGTAGATACACTTGGAAATCTACCTAAATTATGTGTTATAACCCACGTAGCTGCTGCTGCACTTTGAGTAAAAGTATATTCAAATCCTTCTACTCCAAAAGGAGCTATTGATATAATATTATTTCCTACTGTACTTGCTGCACCTTTTAAAGTTAAAGTTAAAAGATAAGCTCCACCATTGCTAAGAGATGTTGATGAAGTCACTTGATACAGTCCATATCCTAAACTTTCAGAAGTACCTATATCTGTTATTTTTATTACTTGGTTAAGTATTAAAGAAATCATAGGAGTTACATCCTCGCCATTTCTATTATACCTACTTATTGCTATTCCTGTTATATTAGCCCAACCATATATACTTGGTGCACTTGGGTCTACTTGATACCTATATTCCCCAGATGCTATAGTCTCATTGCCGTAAGTTCCTGCATAATTGTATTGAAATAATGCATTACCAGTTTGTTCAAAATATTGAGCAAGATCTTCTATCTGGAAGTTTTTAGTTTGGTTACTATCCGCAGCATCTGTACCCACTAATTTATCTCCTCCAGTTATGGAAGTGTCATTTGGATATTTTTGTATTCTTGCCATTTATTTATAATTAAGATAAACTGAATGTTCTAGTATAAGTTGAATATACGGGAGAGCTGCATGTTACAGTTAATGTAAAGGTTCCCGAGGCTGGGGCTGCATTATAGTCAAATAATAAAAGTCCAAAAGGGTTACCTCCACTGTAAACTATAGTTTGACTTGATGCCCATGTTGTGGGAGGTGATTGTATATTTTGAAAAAATAATCTAACCCCATTTGATGCGCTAGCGGTAAATGTTTTAGCACAAGCTTGACTAAAGAATCCCCCATTAGATAATATATCATCTACAGCAAGACCATTCTGTGCTGGTTTTGTATTAGCAGCAGGAGCTGTAATGTGTATCCCGTTAGATTGTCCTGAATATCCACTAACATTAGAACTTATTGTAGATGTACCTCCTCCTGTTAAATCTAAGTACCACGATCTACTAGATGACCCTGCATATAAAGTAGATCCCCCTGTTAAGCTACCAGATGTACTTAATTGGGCTGTTCCTCCAATTCCTGCATTATTACCCCATAAATTACATACATCACAATTACCAGTACTTTGGGTAAAATAATAATATTGTGTAGGATTTGAACTAGCTGCATTACTAGAAATTGTATAAGTTACAGTCTGTGGAAATGAAGGCACATAACCTGTTATAGATCCCCCACCTCCAGTAGTATTTATTGAATTTGCTACACTCGCACTATATGATAAAGTATTAGGGCTTACGCCCGCACAACTATTAGTTGGACTTACTGTACCAGAATCGTAATTAAGAGTATATTGAGTATAAGTAGTTATACTAATCCCGGAAATTGTCATTGCAATATTAAGAGCCGGTGTTGGAGGATATACCCCAGATATAGTAGCTGTTAATGAATTCCCTAATCCACCACCACTACTTGTTATAGAGGCACTCAAACCAGAAGGTAATCCTGAAACAGCAAATGATCCTGTAGCAAGTATTTGACTTGAAGTTCCTGTTATAGTAAATGTTTGAGAATATGCTCCGCCTGGACTCCCTATAGTTGTAGCTGGTGTAGTATAAGTTAAACCTTGCCCTGTTGGTGCTACATAAGATACAGTAATATCATTTGGAAATACTCTTATGTCACCTACATATGCAGCAGTTAAATCACTCGCTCCTAATTTTATAGCGGATAAACTTTCTGCTGAAATTTTTATAGGCATATTATGTAATTAAGTATAATGTACTTGGGTCGTATTTATCTATTTGGTAGCCTGAAGTATCTGTGCTAGTATATGAAGCATCCATAGTTATAGTAAGTTCAGTAGCCGCTGGGACAGCAGCTATAGTTCCTTTAGATCTTGTTGTATTATTAGTAGGAGCTGTTACCCACACAATATCACCTATAGCCCATCCTGTTGCTACAGAATTAAGACCTGTAAAAACTAGCGATGTAACCCCACTTGGAGCTGGAGATATAGCGCCCCCTGTTCTTGCTAATAAATTATATTGGGCTTGAGTACCTTTCCAAAAATCTAAAAGTTTATTTTTGCTATCTCCGGTAGCTGCGTCATAGTATGGTTGACCACCTATTATGTTTGTTAAATTTGCCATTTTTTAATTTTTATATGGTATTTTTTGTTTTATGATAATAACCAACCAAAAGTAGCATTTATATACACAAATCTTATAAATTGATTTTGAACTATAGTTGTTGTCTGATTAGTGCCTTCTATATCTGCAGCTGCTACTGTAACGTTATTGCTTCCTACATTTTTTACGAGTATAGTTCCCCCATCTACTGGAATGGTAGTTGGTAAAGTAATAGTAAAAGATGGAGCTTGTTTACATACATAAATATTGTTTATATCCATAGTAGCATTACTTGTAATTTCAAACGCTTGTGCGCCAGATATTCCTAGAAGACCAGCGCTTGGTAAATCTATTGTTAGTCCCATTAGCTTATTCCATTTACGATCCACCCATTTGTAGAATCAGAATAAAACAACTCAAAAGAAGCTGTAGATTCATCTAATACCAAAGTGGAAGATCTCATTATTTTTTCCGAACCATTCGGATTTATTGTCCATGTATACGAAGATGCCAAATACACTCCATTTGCATCAAGTGATGACATGTTAGTAAATCTTATGCTATCCCCAGCGACTCCTGCTGGGAGCACTACTGATTTATTAGCTGTTATATTACTAAGAATATAATGGTTCCATATAATTGCAGGATTTAAATCTGCAGTTAATACACCACCAAAAGCATATCCTTGTTTTAAAGTTACCACTCCATTGGCTGGTGCAGTAATTTGTAAGTTATCAAAATCTATAGATACAACTGGCACATCTGTATTTCCTCCATAATCATATGTAGCCCCATTGGCAGTTCCTGATACATTTAATGGATTATGAGATAAAGCTTTTGTAGCTGTATCATAATATATAAAGTTTGATTTAGCTGCTTGCGGTATAGTATTTAACTTAACTGTTTCTGAATCTATATTAAATGTACTAGTAGAAACATTAAGAGTTCCATAACCTTGCTTACCAAAAGTAAATATATAAGTACCGGTATCATAAGCAACGGCCATATACATATTAATAGATTGATCCAACATCTGCCCTCCTTGAGCTGGGAAAGCCGCACTATATGTACTTTCAACAAAATATAACTTTTGCCCGGCAGGTATAGCTGCATAAATAGCTGCAAAATCTGTTCTGTTCCCAGACGATATAGTTATTGAAGTGTCATTAGCGCCCACATTTTCACCAGTCGAGAGACTAGTAGGCGATGTAACTGCTTGGAAAAGACATCCTGCAGCATTTTGAATACCGTAAAAGAAACGGCCTGTAGTTATTGCTCCTGATGGCCCAGCCAAAGTTTCACTAAGTCCAGGCAGAGCTTCCGCTACACCAGATGTTAATGATGGCAATTCAAACCAATCATTATTTACTTTAATTGAAGTAAGATATCCTTTATTTGTTAACCCACCTTGCGGTGCATTACCTGATACTTGTTGACTAGATAAAGCGTTACCGCTTGAATCCTGTAATTCTACGCCTGTATTAGATACAACACTTCTAGTACCATCAGTATTTATGGCAGTAAAAGTGTTTTGACCCATAACAGTTCTACCATCAGCAGAATTAGTATTGGTATCTTTTATTATATCTTGAGTAAATCGTGTATCGTTGGAAACTATATTTTTTCCTGTTCCTGTGCCAGATATAGTAAGATCTGCACCATCTGTACTCATTAGAACATTATTAGAAGAACCACCAAATTTTATATTACTTTCAGATGTAGGTAATTCTATTGAGCCATAAACAGTTAAATTTCTTGGATCAGTTGTTGGGGAAGATGTACCAATAGTTACATTACCATCGGGAACATCTATATTTCTAGTTACTTTTAAAGAACCTACCGCTTGTGTTTCAATTTGAGTAGAACCTGTAAGAAATGTAAATTCTGTAAAAGCTACTTGTCCTCCTGTATAAGTTTCTCCAGATCCTAGTGTTACATTAAAACACCAATCTGTATATATATTACCACCAGATGTGACATATTGTGTTGCATTTGCTGCTGGACTTGCATTTGAAAAGTCAGGTGCATTAAAACTCGTTACAGTTCCTGTATGAGCAACACCACCTATAGTTCCTGACCATGTTGCAGAATTTGCTGCAAAGTCAGCTAAATCATAATCAACCGCAAATTGGCCATTATTGTAATCTCTTATTATTAAAAATACTTGACCTGACCCTAAAGTATTAAGGTACACATCACATCCTGTATTTATTGTAGCGCTTTTTAATACAACGTTAGTTAAAGTAGAACCTGCAAGGGTTCTTACTAAGGCTCTTTCATAATTTGTACCTTCTCTATTAACTGTTAATGCAAAACCTAGTGGAATTGTATCAGTAATATTAGCTGGTGAACCTGTTTGTATATAAGTCTTAAGACTATCTATTGTATAATTTCTTGTCGCTAATGCGGACGTTGATGCTGAGTCAGTACCCAATAATTTATCATCTCCTTCTATAACAGAGTCTATTGTATATGTACTGATTTTTGCCATTTCTTAGTATTTTTTTTGTTTTCCTGTAGTAGCTTCGTAAACTTTACAAGTTATTGGTTTTGTTACAACCGAATTGTTTGCTGGATTATCTATTTTAACACCAGGAATACCATTCCATAAGTGAGGTATTTCTGATCCGCCTTTTATTTTTTTCTTTGCCATGTTTTTATTTTTTATGCGTCTGTTATTATTGCTTCGATTACTCCGTTAACTGTTCCTGTAGTTGCAAAAAACTTTGGAGATTGTGCTAATATACCTTCGTTCCATAAGATCACATTGGTACCTGACTGTGTAAGTACTCCTCTGCAATTACTTGGATATACAGGTGTATCATATATTAGATTAGCAGCTGTTGTGTCATAATATGTATAAGAAATAGTGGCTACTTTGCCAGTACCTACCATATTAGGCATAAAATTGATAGTTAGCCCATCAAGAGTAAAATTTGTTTCTTCTACCCAATTTTCTACAGCTGCACTTGCACCTTGTTGTACTGTCATAGTTGCCAGTGGTCTAGTGCCCCCAGTACTTATTGGAACTGGATTTCCACCTGGTATATTAAATGATGTTACTGTTCCATCTGGTATTGTAAGACTTAAATCAACTTTTCTTACTTGAGCAGCTCCTACACACATTTTAGGTCTTATTACTACTCCTACTACAGATTCTGTTACAGCCACTCCTGAAATACTATTTATTGGTTGTCCTGTTTGTGCATCTACTGTTACTGTTGGTGTTATTAATGCCATTTTTTTTTATTTTTTTTGTTTATTAAAATTTTTTATTGCTTGGCTATATACTTTATTTATGTAAGTATCGCGCTTCATAATTGCATTTCTGCGAGCTGATGAAGGTAAATCCTCTTCACCAATTAAAATACGATATATTCTCTTTATTAGCAGCTTGCCTTTAGAACTAACTTTATATTTATTATGATCACCACGCCTTCCGATACCTTTATGTACCTTTTCAATCCAGCCATCTCTTTGCAATCTATAAAAACGTTCTTTATCCCATGAATAGAACAAAGTACCGGTTTTAAAATCATCTATAGTAAAATAGAGTATTGGATCTAAATAAAATAATAATTCTAAATCAGCTACATTAAGTTCATTATTTTTTGTAGCCCACCTAGATACAAGTCTGTAATACTTTAGGAAATCCACCTTTAATTCCCCACGTTGTGCGAAATCCTTTCTTTCCATTATAAAACAGCTACTACATCTCTGAGACTTATAACTTGATAAATATTTTCTTCAAATTCTATAGAATGAGAACCTACACGATCATAAATAATATTTTGATCGTTTTTAACAATATCAGGCCCTGAGGATACAACAATTCCTTTCTTGTATCTATTACCTTCTCTGTCTTTTTCTATAAGTTCTAAACCTCCTTTAGTTTTAGAAATGTTTTGGGTTTGTTCTTTTACAACTATATAATTACCTATTGCTTTCATTTCTCTCTAACATTTGAAATTACACAATCGGTTGACAATATAGTAGTTGCTACTGATATTGCATTATTAAGAGCACTCTTAGTCACAAGCAAAGGATCTATTATTCCTGAATCAATCAGTTGCTTATTACATCCGCAAGTTACATCCACTCCTTTACCCCAATCTTTTAAGGAATATTGAGTAGGATCTAATCCTGCATTTGTTAATATTTTGGTAAATGGTGCTACTAAAGCATTTTTTAGTATTTCTACACCTGCTAACATTCCCGCATTAAGGTCTAATTGCCAATCCTCAGAGGCAGCAAACGCTAGTGCTGTTCCTCCTCCTGGAAGTATACCTTCTTTACGAGCTGCTTTCACAGCGTGTATTGCATCATCTACTCTGTCTTGCTTTTCTTTAAGCTCAACGTCGGTGTCCGCACCTACATATACTATAGATACTCCTCCGCATAATAGAGCTAATCGATCATTTAAATGCTTAGTTAAAACGTGATGATCTTCTTTATCAAGAGCAGATTTTAAATATTCTATACGTTCTAGTGCTTCTTTGGATTTCTCCTGAATTACTAAAACAGTACCCTCTTTGTCCGAGATAGCTTTATCAGCTTCTCCTAACAGGTCAGGGGTGATTGAATCAATCGAATCACCAAGGCTTTCGTCAAAGACTTTGGCCCCGACAAGCAATGCTAGATCATCAAGTATATCCTTACGCTTAAGTCCAAAGCTAGGCGGATCTATAACATTGACCTTAATATTGCCTTTAACCTTGTTCATTGCTAACGCTGTTAAGGGTTGCGATTCTAAGGGGGCAATAAGGAGTATGCTACGATTAGACTTTATAGCAAACTCAAGTATGTCCTGAATTTTTCTTACGTTTGGAATATCCGATGCACTTATAAATACAAGGGGCTTTTCCAACTCTACCACTTCTTTTTCTTTATTTGTGTAAAAATGTGGTGTTTTTGTAGTTGCACTTAACTTAGTGCCTTCAACTACATCTATATATGTATCACTTGTAGCAGAACGTTCCATGGCAACAATACCATTTTCTCCTGCTTGTCTAAATGCATCAGCTATTAATTTACCTAATTTTTCGTCATTATTAGCCGATATAGTAGATACGTCATTTAATTTTTTATCATCAACCTCTATTGCTCTTTGCTCGAGCATATCCAGTATAATAGCTTTAAATCTATTAATACCTTCTTTAATATCTCTAAATGAGAATTGATTTGCATTAGATTTATGATAACAGTCGATTATGGCCTGAGTCAGTACTATAGAGGTGGTGGTACCATCCCCTGCCATATTCGCTGTTTGCTGTGCTGCTTGCTTCATCATAGTGACGCCTAGGTTTTCCACTGGGTCATCAAGCATTATAGAGTTTGCAACTGTCACCCCGTCTTTTGTAACGTGTGGATTACCAAAATCGTCTTCTATAACTACGGTTCTACCGCTTGCGCCTAAAGTAGAACTAACTGCGTCAGCAATTTTATTTATTCCTTTAATTAATTTATCCTTAGCTATGTTATCAAAATGTAACTTCTTGATAAGCTTAGGTCCCCCAAATTGTGCCATTTAATTGAATTTAATTTAATTTTTATATTACTATTGGTTTTTAGTCATCCTAAACCTTACCTTCACCAACTCTTCTTTCATCCTCTTTCTTTTTATCCTGAAAAGCTTTAAAAGCTCGAGCCTCCTTATGGCTAACATCCCCAGACCTTTTTCTAGCGCCTTCTCCCCTACCTCTATATATTTCAGATTTTGTTTTCCAAGTTGTTTTTCCGCCTCTTGCTCCAGAAGGTGAATTAGCTTTATCTTCATCTTGGATTTTTCTGCTATCACTTTTAATATTTTTCTCAATATTTGAAAATGCTTTATTTAGTTGTGCAGCTTGTTTAGTTTTTTCTAAATCAATTTCAGGTGGATTATAATTCGCAGGAGTTTCGCCATATCCTGGAGGAGTTGTAGCACCACCTTCATCACCTTGTTCACTTAGATTTTCTTCCATAGTACCCTCTTTTAGATACATAGGGCCTGGCACATTCATATTTATACCTGAGCCAGATTCATTTACAGTATTATAATAACCATCAGACATAACATCTGTCCCCATAGCACCGCCTTTAAAAGCTTTTTTCATATTCATTGTGTGCTTGAAGCTAAATCCTGAAGACCCTTTACCTTTTCCAGCATCCTCGCTTGCACCAATGTTTAAGTTAAATTCTTTTCCCATTTTTTTTATTTTTATTGCCAGAGAGATGTGACCATCATAGCGGCTGTGTTTATAATACATATAGTATTTTTAACCGCGTAAGCCTTATAATCACCCCTGACTTGTTAATTATCTATTGTGTTTCCAATGTTTTGATAAGAATGACTCATCATGCTTTACATCTCCTGCAAGCTTAGAAATATGTTTTTCGTCTGCAGTCTGGTTGATATCTTTATATTTACCACCAGCTTTTTGATCATCTAATACGTCTCTTTTAAGATAATCCATATGCGCTTTATCATCTCTTATAGCTGATTTAGCATTTCCTTTTGTAATTTTAGTTCCCATTTTTTTTAGTTTATTTATTATTTACCTTCGCATTTACAATTGTCTTCGCCACAAGTACACTTTTTTCCCTTTTTACTATATATAGTATCAAATGCATTTGCGCCTAAAAGAGTTAGTTGATCAATTATATTTGTTTGAATCGTAATAAGCATACGTTCTAACTCATCTTTTTGTTGTACAAGATGATCTACCTTAGATGATAGACCCTCATTTTGTTTCTTTAGTTCATTAACCTCGTCTGGATTCCTACCTATAACTGTCATTATAACAACAGATAGAGACCCAACTATCATACCTATAATAGATACGACAACGTCTTTATTCATATTAGGTATTTCATTAAAGGCTAGGAACATAAGAATTCCTATAACGAAAATGAATATACCAATGGCACCAATATAATGCCTTAATTCTTTTGCTACCCCATTTTTAACCATTACTTTTATTTTTTTAGATTAAAACCCCCTTCAGTTTTTGAAAGGGGTATAATTTAATAGGATATTATTTAAAGGTTTTAACCACCTTAGGACCTTCTAATACTTTAAGTTTCTTCTTATAGTGATCTATTGAAGAATCTATAGCACGTTCGGCACCTTCTATGGTTTCTCTTCTGGTAACATCTTTCCAAGGGGCATCTTTCCCGATATCTTTACATTCGGTTTGAAAATAGCCATTTGGTAGTTCTGTTATTCTCCAGTTACCTTTTTTACTTACGTGTTTCCACAGTTCAATTGTTTCTTCTGGTATTTGCGGTTGACTCTCTTGAGTGCCGGTATTCCAGGTTCTTTGATTATAATATATGTATGTCATAATATTAGGTTTAATCGGTTAATATAATAGGCCCTTTTTTGTACCCCGGGCCCTGGAGGGTTTATATTTGGTTTTATCTTTTTCTTTTTACACAGTTATTAACCATTTTGGTTTTACCGCTTTTAGTTTTTCTACCACTAGGTGATTTCTTTTTGCCTTTAGCTACGTAACCTTTCCAACAAGATGCAGCTTTTTTTCTTTTAGCCATATTTTATAATATTAACAGTTCCATTTTCTTCTCGCCGCTCTGCCCCTTTCTGATGTCCATCCTTTAGATCTAGCACAAAATGATTTGCGTCTTTTAGCTGCTTTACTACCTCTCTTTAATTTAGAGGGAGGTGTTGTAACTGCAGTCTTTAAGTTACCGCCAGTTTTTTTATTATATGCTCTAACACCTTTAGCTGTCATACCACCGCCTGCTGCTTTGCCTCTGCCGCCGCCCTTTTTTACTTTGGCATAATTACCAGACTTTTTATTTCTAGGGGGTGCGTAACTTCTACTTTTAGGTTTACTTTTTCTTGGCATTTAATTTATTATTTATGCTGTTCTATCTTTTCTTAAGCTAGGGTAGGCTTTAAGTACATTTCTTTTTATAGCCCCTGGATCCTTAGCATGGTATGCTAATTTCAGTGCTGACTTAGCTCTTTTCAATGTATTTATAGGATATGTCCCATCTGGTCCAGCAAACTTCTTAACATTAGGGTACTTACCTGCATTAGATTTTCCTGGTTCCTTTCTGATCTTAGCCAGTCTTTTAGCTTTTTTACGTGAGCCGCCTCTATCTAGCACACAATTTTTTCCTAAACTCATACTAAATCTCTTTTTCCTAAGTTAGCACCAATATCTTTAGTTGAGACCGTTTCTGCTAACATTTCGTTATTTGCTTGCTCTCTTTCATGACGCCTTTTAGTTATATCACCAACAGTTGAGCCAGAACCTCCACCTATATCTTCTGTTTCACCCATCTCCCCCATCATAAAGTTTGCTACTGTCCCACCTTCATAAGAACCCCTTAAGTCTCCAAAGCCTCCCTTTACTATAAGGCCCGCCTGCATAGCACGGTTATCTTCTCTGAAAGTACCCTCACTGTAGTTCTCTCTAGAACCTTGTCCAGGTAATTTATAAGTACATGAAGATTTTTTGTATGCCATCGGTTCACTTGGGCTCGTGGTAGTAGTTAGATCCCTTTTTTCTTGGCTCTTATTCCTTGGGCCTGAAAGTCTTTTTCTGGATCCCAGGGGTCCTTTACCAGAACCTCCTTTATTTGACTGCTTACCACTCACTTTACTTACCACTTTATTCATCTCAGACTTCCTTTGTTCTGGGGTCATGCTGCTTCTTTGGTTTTGCATTCTAGAAGCCATAGATTTTTTTGCCATGTTTTTTGTTTTTTAGTTTTCGATGATTATTAACAATAAAAATATCGTTAACCCGAATATTATATATCCAGTCATTTTATTTCGTTTTTAAGTATTTCAAATATAGAGGTAATGTGTTACATATAACTATTTGATAATCAATTCTATAAGAAAACCAATATTTAAAGTACCCCCATATAGATGATAAAACTTACATTTTTCTGTGAAATTGTCAGTAAATGTCTCAATATATCACCATATTGTCAGGCTATTGTATTATTAATGACATGTATATCAATACATTGCATTATTATCAGTTATACTGTCATTATATTGTGTTATGTGTGTATATAATGTCATTATATCATCATATATTCGGATATAATGAACTATTACTGTCACATTGTTATTTATTCATTAATAGAATATAGTATTTAGAATGACATAATGTCTTGTGTAATAATGTCATATGACTATGTGACATGTCTATTGTATTATTAGTGATATAACTTAAAGTTTATTAATAACTTAATAGTATATATTATATTATAGTGCAAAATATCAAAAAAGGGACATTTTTACTGAATATATGATAATTGGTAGTACTTATGACATAGTGTCACTATAAAAATACGTCACAAATATTAATAATAAGTGATAATATATATAAAGAAAGATATGAGAAAGTTATATACAAAACATTATAAATCTAAAATACTAAATACTAAAACCTTTAAATTAAGTAATAAAACTTATATTGGTTTTAAAATAGAAGATTTACAAAACTTTAAAAACTTTGATAGAAATTTAGTAAACTTTAATTTAAAAGGTTTTTCTTTTATAAATAAAGAAAATCTTTCACAAAGTACGTTACAAAACATTTAATAAAGTGATAATATAATAAAGTAAAAAGAATAAATATGTACAATATAAATAAACATACAATAAAAGATATAATAAAACAAGAATTATTAATGTTAGAAAATAGAAATTTTAACTATTATGGTAGTGAAAGACAAATAGAAAATGAAAATAATATTGTTAATTTTACAAAAGTAGAAATGAAAGATAATGAAACTATAGAAGAATATTATAGAAGATTAGTAGTATAAAATATTAAAAATAAATAAAATGAAAGATAGAGAAGAAATATAAATGTTTAACCTTAAAAATAAAAATATGTTAGAAATAATTACAAAAATTGGTGGATTATTAGTGGTAGTACCCGTATGGTTCATTGGAATGTTTGAGTTTATCCAAACTTTTTAATAAAATACGTTACAAAATAAATAAATTTGTGATAATATAATAAAGAAAGGTGTTGAAGTGTGTTCTTTCCTTAAACGAACAGACAAAATGAGTAAATGGTTTATGTGAGTTCGATCCTCACCTACTCAACTAAAATAAATAAAATGAATAAAAGATTTAAGTTAGAACTAGCAATATTCTTATTTGAATATTCAAAAAACAAATTTGATTGTGATGGTTTTGATTTATTACCTGAAAAACACAAAGAGTGGATTAGAAATGAGGTAGTAAACGAAATGGACCAATTATTAAGATTATAATATGAGTAAAAGTAAAGAATTAAGACTTTTAGTTGACAAAACTAAAAAAGAAATAGTGAAAGAAATCGATAGAATTGTTGAATGGAATCTTGATGAATCCACAATAGTAAAAGATTTATACAGAAAAAGTAAAGGAAGATCAAATCATAATGGAATTTTTAACGAATTATTTCAAGAAGCTTCAAACTATATAAAAAAAACTATAATGGAAGAGTTATTCCATGAATATACAATAAAAAATAAATAAAATGAGTGATCAAAGTTATAACGGGTGGACAAATTATGCTACTTGGAGAGTGAATTTAGAATTATTTGACCAAATTGATTGGTTAGAAGAACCTTTTAGTGATCAATTAACTGTTGGTTATTTAGAAGAATTAGTAGAAAACTGGATTTTTGACAATCACAGTGGACATTTAGGATTAATAGAAGATTATGCGAGAGCTTTTATATCTCAAGTAAATTACTATGAAATCTTAGAACATATAAAAGAAGAGTTGTCTAATGAAAATGAGGCAAGAGAATTTTTAAGTCAATAATACGTTACAAATAAAAAAAATACGTGATAATATATATATGAAACATAAATATTGTAGATGCGGAAATGAATTGCACCAAGTAAGAATTAATCTTGGTTATAATAAATGTGTACAATGTTCTGATATACAACAAGTTAGTTATATACCAATTATTGCAAATAAACAAATATTAGAAGTACAAATAGTAAGTCAAGAATTAAGTAAACAAGTACATAAATCTTGGCGAAGAAAATAAATAAAAATAAATAAAATGAGTAAATTAATATGGAAACTATATAATGAAAATATGATAAGTGACGAGGTTGCTAATATATTATTAGATGAATTATATGGTAGATTAGAAAAGAAAAGATATTAAAATGACAAACGGATATAACATAGGAAAAATAATGGGATTGGTAAATACAGTCAAAGGAGAC
>Ga0098041_1000680_pt1 | contig 13407 bp, 27 predicted proteins | sample 8_EtaG_FD_77066 | JGI IMG/M metagenome (GOLD analysis project Ga0098041, IMG submission 77066) | Marine viral communities from the Subarctic Pacific Ocean - 8_ETSP_OMZ_AT15162 metaG | ecosystem: Environmental > Aquatic > Marine > Oceanic | place: Pacific Ocean | collected 2015-01-08
TAACTAGTAAACAAATTAAGGGATATGATTTAGTAGTTTGTTGTGCAGATAATTTAGACGTGCGAAGGTTACTTTATCGTTCTGAAACTAAATGGTTGGATTTGAGGGCGCAAGGTAGAAATTGTGCATATATTTCATATCGTGCTGATAAGAATAAACATGATACATTATTGGCGGGACCTGAAGGTTCATTTAGTTGTCAAGGTAATTCATGGGATGGTTCAACAGCGGCACAACATTTTTCTCATGTAATTGCGGCAGGTATGGGTGCTGAATGGATTCACCGATATTTTGCAAAAGATGACGTAGCAGATTTTAAAGTGGTGAATGTATGACTAAAGATTGGGAAGAAAGATTGAACAGAATCCAAAAGGCTAATAAGAAAATTATTAGTAAGGATAAACAGTGGATACAAAGAAATACTAATCCTAATAAACAGATTCGTAGCCCTAAAGGAACTGATACTCAAGGGGCTAAATGTGATATGTGTGGAAAAAGAGTATCTTCTAGAGGAAAACAAGAATCTGAACTTGGGCAAACTTATTGTGGCTCTTGTAAAAAATGGAAACAAGGGAGGCAATATCAATGAGTATGATGGATGAAACAAATGTTCTATTAGAAAAGTTAAATGTTCTAATAGAAAAAACAAATAGAATTATTATTACAGTCAATGTGGTGAATGTAATCACATTGTGTGTATTATTGATGGTGGTATTAAAATGAAAGTGATGAAATATAAAGCACAACAAATGCATATTTATAAATGCACAAAGTGTGAGAAATTGTGGTCATTGAATAGTGGCTGTATTGTGCTAAGTGGTCGAAATAGAATTTTTGACGGGTATAGTAGAGAAGGAAGAAAACAATGGAGAGTCGAAGGACATTGTTCATGTGGAACAATTTTTGATTATCCTATGAAAACAAAAGAAGAATTAAATGGTGAGTGAAATGAAAGAAGTATTTATTGCAAAGAATGGTCGTCCTTATGTTAAGGATGGAAACGGAAAAGTGCGCTTTATTAGTGATGCTGAATGGGAACAGTATAAGACAACGAAAGAAGATAGAAAAAATATGGGATGGTTATTGGGAACAATTATTGTCTTGGCCACATTTTATGTGGTTTACAATGGGGGTTGGGTATAATGTTATCAAGTAAAAGTATTGAAGTAGTAATTGAAGATTGGGAAGAGCAAATTAGAGATGCTTGGGCTGACGCAGAATTTGATTTTGTGAATGAGAATTTCCTTGATACTATTTGGGAAATGAGTTTAACAGCATTTGATATTGGGCGAGAAGTTCAAGTAGTTATTGATGGGCGAATGAATATCTTTATTTCTGCTGGCGACCCCGGATTTGTTTGGTTTGAAGAAATGCCAACAACTGCTAATGGTGTTAAAATGAAGTTACCAATTGAATGTTGGATTCATACACATCCGTTTGGACAAGCCTATTTTTCGGGAACAGATTGGAATACAATTAGAACATGGGAACCTGTTATGAATTATGCAATTGTTCTCGGTGACAATCAATCTATGGAATGGCGAAAAGGTGAAACACAAACTGTCTTTTATCAAAGAGTAGATTATCCGGATTGGGTTAGTGGGCAGACTGTTCTTGAAGATTTCATGGAGGAAGAAGAATGAAGAATAAAAATGAATTAATATATGTTAATGGTAGTTACATAGAATTGCCTATCGAGCGACCTATTTCATATAGGGGTGGAAGTTTGAGATTTGGCTATACTGTTGAAAAAGATGGTATTCATAATAAGTTTATTCCAAAGAAGGAACCTATTTACAGATGTTACCATGCTAAGACGGATGATGATGGGCTAACTAATTGTAAATTTACAGGTTCATTTGATGTAGTTAAAACTCATATGGAAAATTGTAGAGGTGAAGAAGAATGAGGTGTCCTACGTGTGGAGCAAATATGCGAGAAGAACATGATAGAAGTTATGATGGTAGACAAGTCCAATTTGTATATTTCTGGAAATGTAAAGAATGTGGGTATTCTCACAATGAAAGTGGTGGTTGGGAATGAATTACTTTTATTGTAATTTAGAGTATGATATTTGGTATAATCAAGGAGAGGTTTATCTTGAATAGAGAATTAGTAACAGCAGTAGCAAATAAAGTAAGTGATGAGGATTCAGTAATCCTTTTTAATATTTTGAATAAAGAATGGCCTGAAGAGAAGCATGATATTATTTATGCGATTGCGTTGAGTATGTTGGAAGAAATAGAAGGTGAAGAAGAATGAGTAGAATAACTATAAAAGATTTGAAAGAAGAACTGAGAATTGTTAGACAACGAGTATTGGAATTAGAAACGAAGTTGCAATATCTTCATTATCCATATAAGGAACCAGAGCCTAAATCAACGAAATGTTGTAGATGTTGTTGTCAAAATCAATCGTATGGTCGAATTAAATATAAATATCCTGATTTTCATAGGGGGTTTGACGAATGAGAGCATATGGAAATTGGGTTGTATTAAAGCACATTGAAGAAACAACAAAATCTGGTTTGGTTAGTAATCAAGGGGCGGCTATGGAAGTTATTTCTATTGGCGAGGAATGTCCTGAAGAATTCAAAACTACTATTGGAAAGAAAATTTATTACAAACAGAATAGGTCAGCATTACCTACTAATGGGTATATTTGTATTCATTGGCAAGATGTAATTTATTCGGAGGAATGAACATGGGTGAAATATTATACGATGAAGAAGCAAGAGAAAAACTTATGGAGGGTATTAATTTAGTGGCTAACACGATTAAATGCACATTAGGACCACAAGCAAGAACAGTAGTCATTAAACAAAATGGTAAGCCTGTTGTAATTAATGACGGTGTAACTATTGCTAAGGCGATTAAGTCTGATAATGAATTTGTTCAAATGGGTGTAGAATTAATGCAAGAAGTGGCATCACAAGCACAAGAAAATAGTGGTGATGGAACAACTACTGCAACAATTATGGCGCAAACATTATGTGAATATGGTTTGGCTTCTGTTAAACAGGGAGATAATCCTGTTGAATTGAAGAAGATGTTGGATAATGATGTTAGAGTAGTATTGGCTAAGTTAGATACAATGTCTACTCAAATTAAAGGTCGAGAAGAATTAGAAAGTGTTGCTTCTATTGCAGCAAATAATGATTCTAAATTGGGCGAATTGATTGCAGATATTGTGGAAAAGGTTGGACGCGATGGTATTATTTCTATTGAGGACGGCCAAAGTTTAGATACGACTTTTGATATTATCGAAGGGATGGAATTGGATTCAGGATATATGAGTCACCTTATGATTAATAATTCAGACGGAACTCATTGTGAATTTGAGGATTGTCTAGTTCTTATGTCAAACGAAACAATCAATAATTTCCAAGAATTACTTCCTGCTCTAGAAATTTCTATGTCTCAAAAGAAACCACTATTGATTATGTGTAAAGAGTTAGAGGGAACAGCATTTCCTAATTTATTAGCGAATGTGCATAACAAGATTGTAAATGCTTGTGCTATGAAAGCACCTGACTTTGGAGATGAACAAGTAGAAATTCTAAAAGATATTCAATCCCTGATTGGTGGCAAAGTATTCAATGCTGATTTGGGAATGAAAATTTCTGATGTAAAGTTAGAAGATTTGGGTATTGTAGATAAGGCTAAGATTGGGCAATTATCTACCACTTTTATTCATGAATGTTCTATTGAAGAAAGTGAGGGTATTACTTCTCGCGCCCAAGAACTATTAAATCAAATGGAAGCGCAAAAGAATGAATGGTTCAAAGAAAAACTACATAAGAGAATTGGACGACTAACAGGTGGTGTAGCATTGATTAAGGTTGGTGGTTCAACAGATACAGAAATTCGTGAAACCACAGAAAGATTAGACGATGCGTTAAATGCAACAAGAGCAGCACTTCAAGAAGGAATTGTTGTTGGTGGTGGATTAGCACTTTGGAATTGTGTTGATGATGGTCTTTGTGGAATTATGTGTTCAGCATTGAAAACACCGATTAGACAAATACTTAAAAATTCGGGACTTGAATTAAGTTATAGTCATTTATCGGAACGTGATGGTTATGATGCAAAGAATGATGTTTACACTGATATGTGGGAAGCAGGAATTTTAGACCCAGTTAAGATTACAAAAAGTGCATTAGTAACTGCGGCTTCTATTGCAGGATTAGTATTAACAACTGAAGTATTGGTTGGTTCTGATGAAGAAGAGGTGCAATACTATGGCGGATGATTTTGAAGTAAAGGGCCGTATTCCAAGAACGGCAACAGAGGAAATAAAAATTAAAACAGGAACATATTGGAACATTCCTATTGTGGATATTCGTTGGCATAAAGATGATAAGCCGACTAGAAAGGGTATCAGAATTAATATGACAGAATTAAAACATTTAGCAAATATATTGGGGGCAATTAGAGATGGTGAGCAAACTAGAATTGAAGAGAGTAATAGAAAAAACGAACAAGAATGACCAATGGACACGCGGTGCTAAACTAGCATTTATCGCAAACGTGGAATCATTAATGGTGTTTCTTGCACATAGAGCGCAAGAATCAAAAGAAAACAGATGGGGCGAAGGGCCACAAAGAATTTTAACAAGTGATGTAAATTCTGCGTTTGGTGAAATTTGGCCTAACTTATATCAAGGTGAAGAAAATGAATGAGTTAAATTTTCAAGAATTGCTAAAGGGCATTTCAGATGCACAAGAATATTTGGAACAAAATAGTGGGCAAACATTAGAAGAGTTAATTGAAACTTATTATGAAACTCTTCCATTTGCTTTGGGTCATATGATGGGGATGCGTGATTGTTTAGTAATTGTTCAACAAATAGTAATGGGTATGATGGACCCAACAATTCAACAAATGAAGGAGGAAGAAGAATGACTAATGAAATTAGACGAAAACAACGTAAAGGTAAGACTGATAGAAAGCGAATTATGTTTATGCGTCAGGGGAATTACAATGGAACAAAGCCGGAGGAATCAGAATGAGTCAATGGTTGAGAAGAAAGATTATTTCCTTTATGGGAAATGTATATGTTTGGTTAGATAAAGGGCTAGAGCATGAAACAGAAAAAATTCTTGGTGAATTTATTGACCAAGATTTGCGAGATAAATCAAGACGAGAATTGTGTCGCCATATAGAAAATAAATTTGGGTGGAAAGAAGATTCTTTTTGGGAATTAGAATCTACTCAAAAAATTAGATTGTGTTGTCAGAAGGCTAGACAGATGCAATATGTTAATGCAAAGCCAACAATAAATAAGAAGGTGTTTGAAGAATGAGTGAAGCCTATTGGTGTATGTTATTTGTTTGGGTAACATTTGGCTTATGGGTATTTAAAGAAATGAGGGATGAATTATGAGTTGGATTAATTTTTGTAGGATGAACGAATCTATTGAGGATTTGACCCCAACAGGGTCTATTGGTGTTATTCGTAGGTCATGGGATGATTTACCTGAAAAAGATTTGGTTGCTTCCCTATTGACGATGGAATATCCCCAAAATAATTTGGGTAAAAAGAAGGCTATCAAATGGCTCACCAAACATTATGGTGTGTTTGATGATGAGATTGAAAGTTATGCTAATGTTTATGGTGATTTAGGAGAAGGTATTTATTTCTTTGATGAGAATGGTGAAGATAGTGAATTAAGTATAACCAATGTATACAATATCTTATGTCAAGATTGTTCATCAATAGATGGTATTGGATATACGTTGTTTAGTAGTGTTTTTGATACTATGAGTGCTTTGGAAAAGAAGTGGTTTATTCGTTATTGGACAAGAACGCTCCGTCACGGATTCGGCAAAGGGAACTTCGGAAAACTTTTGGCTAAACAATATGGCAAAAAAGAATCAGATGTTAAGAAATATTTAGCAGTAAATTCTTTTACTGATATTACTAAATGTTATGAAGCAGGTGAAGAACCAAGTTATAATCTATCATATGGCACTTTTATTAAACCAATGTTAGCAAAGGTCGTTGATATGAATAAATGGCCTAGAAATAAATTGATGGATATTAAGTATGATGGTGCAAGATATCAAATTCATCGTAAGCGAAATGAAATTACTATTTTTAATCGTAAGGGTGTAATCGTGACCCATCAATTTCCTGATATAGCAGAAGAATGTTTGTCCTTTAATGTAAGGGACTTTATTATTGATACTGAAATATATCCCGTTTTAACAAATGGGCGACCTGCCGAGTTCAAGAAGATGAACACCCGATTTCACAGTAAGAATCATGCCGAAGCCGCACTAAAATGCCCTGTAACAATGGCTGTGTTTGATGCTTTGATGATTGATGGCGTCAGCCTCATTGATGAGCCTTTGCGCGTCAGAATGGCCTCCGTAGAGCGATTTCCATATCAGGCTTTAAGGGCAAAAGAGGGCCAAAATAGTGTTGAATTTTATAATGAAGCAATTGCCGGAGGATTTGAAGGAATCATGGTAAAGGACTTAAATGGTTTGTATGAATCAGGAAAGCGTAAGTGGATAAAATACAAGCCTCCCCAAATTGACTTTGATGTTCTAATTACAGGTGCAAGGTATGGTGATGGTAAAAGGTCTAATGTGTTTGCATCTTATGATATTGCAGTAGGGGATAAAGATGGCCCAGAAAAATATGGTGTTGGTGCAGTAGGAACAGGATTCTCAGATATGGATTTAATACATTTAACTAGGATTCTTAAACCATTAGTGATGGGTTATAATTCATCAACACAGACTCATTTATTTATGAAACGTATTGTAATTAATGTAACTGCTGATTTGATTACTAGAAATGATAAGGGCGAATATGGATTAAGATTCCCAAGGTTTTTATCTATTAGGCAAGATAAACCTGTTAGTGATATTAATACTATTAGTGATGTAACTTGGTGGTATGCTGGATGAAGAGTCAAAAAGTTGGAGATATTGTGCCATTAGGCGCAGACATTTATATGATTGAAAAAATTGAAAACGGTTTTGTTTGGATGCGACAACCTAATGCGCGTGGTAAATCTAAGAAAATGTATTGGCGAGAAGTTCCTTATTTTGAGGATGGTAAATTAGTAGTGCCAACAATGGAAAAGAAACCTAAGACATTGAATACTAAAATTAATCTTGGTGCTTTCTTTAAAAAGAATTCAGGAGAAAATATTCAAGTTTCTCGCGAATTTATTGCATATTCGTATGAATGGATTGATGATTTACTACATAGGATTTTAGATGATTGTTTATTAAACGCGCAAGCAAAGGGCCATAGTAGATTAATGCCAGCACATTTTAGAAGAATCCACTACAATCATCAATATAGATACTATGAGCCTGATAATGATGACTATGCAATTAAAGAATCAATTTGGATGGACCATGATGATGAGTTAAGAGAACAAAGGAGAGAAGAAGATGAATGAAAGTTTGATTGAATTAGGTGCAGGTGCGGCTATATTAGAATTAGGTTTTTGGGTTCTTTTACTATACGTTATGTATAGACATAATAGGAGAGAAGAAAATGTTCAATGAAGATATTATGGATTGGGTAGAAAGATTTGGTTCTGTTACTACTTACACGTTTATGGTTTATGGCGTGTATACAGTAAAGGATAATGCTATTATTAATAAAGGATTAACTTTAACTATGGTAGATGAAGGATTTAATTCTGTTAGATATATGCAATCAATGAAAGAAATTCAACATGATGAAGCAGAAGCAAATGATTCACATAGAGGATGGAACCTTCAATGGATTTTTCCCGGTGATTTTGAATATGAATTTATCCCATTATTAATTAGTGAAGGATTAGAACACCTTAGATTGCCACATGAATATGTTGGGATGTTTGGAAGTGATGTAAGTGCTTAGTAGAGAACAATTACAAGGGGTTTTATTGGCTTCGGCTAGACCTGAATTAACTATTTATCGAAATGAGAAAAAGAATTTAGGTTATGAGGTTAGAACAAGAGTATTTTTTAGGGCCGATTCTGCTGCATTTTTAGGATACATTCAAGGTGCATTAGAACAAGAAAACATTACATCCCAATATAGATTATCAGAAAGTAAAGTTAGGCCAAAACCTGTTTTATGGGTATCTGGAATTTCTAATCTTATTGTTCTTTGTGGGTTGGTTCCTAAATACCCTGATGCAAAAGATGTTTGGGAATCCTTTAATCAGGCAGTTAATGTTATTTATCATGGTGAACATAATACGCAACAAGGATTAGATATTTTACTAGGACTTAAGGGGTTGATTTAATGTTAAGCAGTTACACGACAAAACAACCACAATTGATTGTTGGTAAATCTATGACAGGGAAAACCACTAGAGCAATAAAAGAATTAGGAGGTAATCCTATTAAGATTTATGCTAATAATGTGCCTAATGATATGCATTCATTCCCTAAAGAAAATGGGGTATTAATTGAGGATGTTCATTATAAGGCTGATATAGATTCTATATTAGAACTTCTTAGAGTATACAAGGGAGAAATTATTTTAACTTCTCTTAATGAGAAAGATGTTCCTTACAAGATTAAAACTAAATGTAAACTACGTCGGCAAAAAGGTAGTATTGGGCGTGATAAGATTATGAATATTGCTCCTAATTCTGAGGAGCCAGACGATAAAGATAAAGATATGTATTCTATGATGCGACAATATGTTAATAATAAAGATAGAGATTATGTTGCTGAGATGTTTAAGTATAATAAACCGTCTGTATCACAATTGATGATTTGGTTGGGCGAAAATGTCCATCCAAATAAAATAGCGTTTATTGATGGTCATGTTAAATGGCGATGGCCTTCAAACTATATTTATGAATTAGTTGCGTATGGGCATAAAGGTAAAGGGTATAGTGTTAATGCACCTAAGCGTGGGAAATATACAGAAGTAGATAAAATATGTAGGAAACTAGGCTTGAAAAATAATGAACGTTATCTTCTAAAAGATTTATTAAAGGATGAGTCTGTTAGAGAATTTGCTAAAACTAAATTAAGCCACCAACAATGGCGTTTATTGGGTTATGGTGAAAAGAAAAATAGAGTAAATAAAAAATATAAAAAAGATTACACAAAAACATTGGAGGAATATTAATGGTAAGTAGAAAAGGAAGAGGTAATGGTGAACAAAAAGGAATGGCGCTTCCAAAAGGTATTACATCATCAAGGCCGACTACTCTTTGGAAGATGATTGAAGTTCTTAGAGAAGGACCAACTGATTATAGGGGTATGACCACAAGACTCCAAAAAAGATGGAGAAATTATCCATCGCCACATAGTCTTTATACACTAATGGCTAAAAGAACAGATATATTTATTGTGGTAGAAAATAGAACAAATAAAGCGTCAGTATATGATTTAAAGGAGGAAATTAAAAATGCTATGGACTGAAAAATATAGGCCGGAAACTATTAAACAAGTGATGGGTAATGAATCATTTGTGGAAGATGCTAAAAATTGGATTGAAAGTGATGTGATACCTAATTTATTATTACATGGTCCGGCAGGAACAGGTAAAACAAGTGCTGGGATTGCTTTAGCAAAAGATATATTAAAGGAAGATTATAAGATTAATTTTTTGGAAATAAATGCTAGTGATGATAGGAAGTTAGAAACTGTAAGAACAAAAATTAAAGAATTCGCGGCAACAGGAATGATGGGAAATGCTCCATATAAAATATGCCTATTGGATGAAATGGAAGGTATGACTGTTGATGCTCAAAGTGCGCTTAAACGTATTATGGAGAGGTATCATACCAATGTAAGATTTATTATTACATGTAATGATAGAAATAAAATTATCTACCCAATTCAATCTAGATGTGCGTCTTATTTCTTTAAGCCTTTAGATGCGAATGTGATTGCAGTTACTCTTGAACGCATTTTAATAAACGAAGGGATTGAAATTGACCCTACAAATGAATTAAGTAAATTCGCTCTTTCCCATCGTGGTGACTTAAGAAGGGCTATTGGTGAACTTCAAGCAATTACAGCGGGAGGAAAGGCTTTAAGTAGTCTGTCAAAAGAAAGGAATGTGAAGCACAAGGTTCTCCTTGAAAATATGATTAACCGTGATAACAAAGCATTAGCGAAAATGCAAGAAATGTTATTTTCTGGTTATTCTGTTAAAGATATATGTCGTGGTTTACACGATGTGTTAATACAAGGAGAATATGATAGTGAAGTGAAATATAAGTTTTTAAGAATTATAGGAGAAACGGAATATAGAAGTAATACTATGACCCCAAGAATCGTGGTGTCATGGATGATTGCCCAAATTTGAGGTGAAGAAAAATGAACGATGAAAAAGTAACGAATGAACTGAAAAAAGCAGCAGAAGTTCTAAATATGGAACATTCTGCAATTGAAGAAAAATATAATGAAATTTGTGGACAACACGGATTAGAAAGTGGACCAATAGCGTTGAATTTATTTCGACAATGGTTTTCTGGTGTAAAGCGAGTTTCTGATTCTGGAGAAGAACCAAAACAACAAAGTCAAGGAAGTGACAATCATACTTTCTGCGGATATGTTATTGCGACCGAAGAATTGCGAGATTTTGAAGAATATAATCGAACGCAACTTAAGGCCGCAATTATTCGTGATAGTAATTCAGCGTTTAATGCTGGAAAATATGCGCGAGTTGAAAAGACTGAAGAAGGCTATGTTGCAACAAAGATTGTAGATAATGATGTCAAGACTATTAAGATTGATAGTAGGGACGAAGTTTTCATTGAAGCAATTATGGATGTTAATGGGCAATTAGTCTTGCCTCTTGATGACCAAGAATTGAGATTTGGTAGCCCCAATAAACAATTTGGAAAACCAAAACCGTTGAATAACTTTGTTCGTGGTGTGCATCTTATTGGTCAAATCGGTGGCGGAGAAATCCAATATTGGCGACTATCCACTAAAAATGATGCGGCCAAAGATTGGGCTGTTGATACCGAGAGAGCGTTTTATGTTGATGTTTATGGAAATCAAGATATGTTAGACTCTGGGAGAATTTCTTCTCCTAATATGGAAAGTGTAGTCTATAATGATGAAATGGAAAATCCTCAACCTATGAATGGTAATTTGCAACAATTGATTGCGGAAAATATGCGTGGATTTGTTTGTCCATTGGTTAATCTAGAAAATTACCATACAAACAATAAACACCGCCCTGCCGCACAACGTCTTGTTGTTACAGATGGAAATGTTACAAATATGTATATGAAGGCGAATCGTAATGGAAATAGAACTTTATACGTTTCGGATTTAAATGCAGATTTTGATTATGACAATCCATCATCAGCAACTCCTTGTTGGGTTCCTGAACACGTTGATTTGGATTTCGGAATTGGAAGTCATATTTTGGTTATTGGTCGAACAAACCAAAGCACGAACCAAGAAACAGGAGAATTGCGCCAATGCAGTATTAATGTATTTGGTGTTGTTGTCTTGAATAGAATGGGTTCACCGAATACCACACCTGATAGTGGAGAAACCTATACTGATTGGTTCTGATTAAATTTCAGAAAAATGCGTGTAAGCGTTGGCGCATGAATGACGCTCGGTGGGGTGCAAAGCCCCATAGGAAGTGAGAAATTGAGTTTTATTAGAGTTCATAGAGCAATAATTGATGAATCTGAAATAGAAGCCGTAGAATGGAATACAGTAAATAATGAATTACCCGATGATTCGGATAGGTCATTATTCCAAATACAATTCCATATGAAAAGCGGCAAGAAATTTACGCGGCGAGTATATGAGTCGCAATTAAATGAAATATTAGATAATTTGGAGATGAGAGAATGAGTTGGGCAACAACAACAACGACACAAGCGGTGTCAAAAGAAAATCTATTAGAAATAATTAAAGCGGAAGTAACTCAAGAATTAGAGGAACTTTTGGAAAGACAAAGGGCGCACCTTTGTTGTTTAATTTATGGTGATGCTAAAACAGGTAAATCTGGATTAGCATTAGATTGTAGAACGGCAGAAGAATTGGATGAAGATGCTATTGTTATGGTATTGGATTTTGATAATGGGTGTGAACCCACATGGAGAACTAATTGGGAATCAGACCCTAATATCAAAATTCTTAATCCTATTGTTAGGGATGAAGAAGGGTTTCCTGATTTAGATAGAACGGTTAGACGAGCAGAAGCATTTATTGTAATTGCTAAAGATTACATGGCAGAAGGAAAAACTGTAAAATTTGTATTTGATGGTTGTGACCGATGGTTGCGCCTATGTTGGTATGCTATGGGAATTGATAAGCGTTCAACAGAAGTTAAACAAATGCCTATGAAGTGGGGCAAGCGAAATACTGAATATGAAAATTTGATTGAAAAGGTGACTGATGGGTTAGAATGTGATAGATATTTTATTACTCACATGAAAGATGTGTATGAACATAATAACCCAAACCCAATAGGGCGAACTGCCAATATCAAAGAGTCCACTATGGATAAAATGAATCAGGTGATTGAAGTGAAGAAGAATAAGTTAGGAAATAAACAAACATCTACTGCAACAGTTATAGCAAGTAAAACGAATACTGAATTAGTGGGAAAATCTTTTGATTTCTTGACCATTGATAATGGAGAAGTTACTTGGGATTCTATTGACCAATTGCAGACAGGTGGACTTTAATGCAAATTACGCTTGAGAAATCAGTATTTGAAGAAGCGTTAAATGCTGTGCAATTAAAAGGAAAATGGTTTTCCACATCAGGTATGAGTAATGATACGTTGGGTAATTTAGTAAAAATTGTAGCAAAATCTGATGGGTCTAAAAAAGGCTATCATTTTATTAATGCTAATAATCAAACGTTTGTAGATTATTGGATTCCTGCTGAAGTCGAGAATGAGTCTTGGGCAGTAATTGATATTTTGAAGGCTCAGAAATATTTGAAAACTATGCCTAACGAAGAAGTAACTTTAGAGGTTTCAGATTCTGCTAGATTTTTTACATTTGGAAAAATGGCAGAATTTCCAACATATAATCTTCATTCCAATGAAGGTGCTTGTGATAGTTTTTTCAGGGCTTCAATGGATGTCACACTAGAAAATGAAATTGAATGGGGAGAATTCCCAATAACATCGGGATTTATCCTTACCGCAGAATCTTTAAAGAAATCATTAAAGGCGTGTGAACTTGTTGGGCATGGGGTTTACAAATTAGCCGTTTCCGGTGGTGCAGTAACTATTTCTTCATCTAGTGGGCCAAATGAGCAATATGTAGAAAATATAGAAACAATTGCGATTTGGGGAGAAGACGCTACGGTGGAATATACCGGCCCAATCCATACTGCGTTTAAAACTGGATTAATTAATTGTCACTTTAATGATAATTCTTTGGTCGTTATGCAAAATACTAATTTATTAGTAGCAAGAGCCCCGTATGTGGTGGTA
>Ga0098041_1000681_pt1 | contig 13400 bp, 14 predicted proteins | sample 8_EtaG_FD_77066 | JGI IMG/M metagenome (GOLD analysis project Ga0098041, IMG submission 77066) | Marine viral communities from the Subarctic Pacific Ocean - 8_ETSP_OMZ_AT15162 metaG | ecosystem: Environmental > Aquatic > Marine > Oceanic | place: Pacific Ocean | collected 2015-01-08
AACATATTATATCTCTTCAAGGGCACATTACAGGTGTTAAAAAAGATATTGCAGTTATTAAAGATAATCATCTAGCACACCTAGATGAAAAAATTACACACGTTCATGAGGACGTAGAAAAATTGGGTGGCAAGATAGATAAAATCTATTGGGTTGTGCTTTCTACAGTGGGGGCTGTAGGCTTAATGGTAATCGAGACATTACTAGGTATGATGAATTAATGGCTAAAAAAACAAAAGCATATCAAGAGCATATGCGAATACAAAAAGGAACTTCAATAGGTCGTAATCCTATTAAAAGCACTATGAATAAAAAAAAGAAAGCAAGTTTTAAAAAGTATAGAGGACAAGGAAAGAGAAGATAATGGCTACAAAGGTATCACAACAATCGCAAGCTATACAGAAAGTTGTAGGCGGTCAAGTAAATAATCCACAGCTTCCTTCTGGTGCTGAAGTAAAAGTACAGGCACAGAATGTAGGCAAGGATGAATTAATGAAAACTGCTGGTGCTCCTGCTACTGCACCACAAGCAAAGACACAAACTGCAAACGTTGTAGCTCAAGCTACTCCAACTGCAGGATCCACTCAAGCAGTGGGTACCGTTACTCAACCTAAAGCACAAACTTATACAGCATCAACAGGTGCTAGTGCTACACCACAAATGACTCCAGCACAACAGGCAGCTTTAACTCAGCCAGCTGTTGGGGCATCAGGATCAATTACAAAACAAGCAACAGTTCAAGGACAGTTAGAAGACATTACTCAAGACATTGAGAGTGCTTTAGCTGCAGGTACACCATTGCCTGCATTTGCTAGAGGTGCTCAAAAAATGGCTATGGCAGCTATGGCACAAAGAGGGTTATCTGCTAGTACTATAGCAGCAGATGCAGTGGCTGAAGGTGTTCTTAGAGCGTCTACACAGATAGCAGCAGCTGATGCGGCTACTTACAAGGATATGATATTCCAAAATTTAAATAATAGACAGCAGGCAATGATAACAAATGCTCAAAATTATTTTCAATTGGATATGGCAAATCTTAGTAATAAGCAACAGGCAGCTTTAACAAATGCACAATTAAAGCAACAATTTTTATTATCAGATCAGGCTGCTCTTAATGCTTCTAAACAATTTAATGCTACTAACCAACAACAAACTGATCAATTTTTTTCAAATTTAAATGCATCAATAAAAGAATCAAATGCAAAAAGATATGATTCAATGCAACAATTTAATGCATCAGAAATTAATAAAGCTAACGCATTAAATGCAAATAATGCAACTGCAGTTAATGAAGCCAATGCTGCTAGAGCACAACAAAAAGAAATTTTTAATACCCAATTAAAAGATCAAAGACAAAGATTTAATGTAGAGAATCAAAGAATAGTAGATCAAAGTAATGTTGAATGGAGACGTGCAGTAAATACAGCAAACACTGCAGCAACTAATGCAGCTAATCAAGCTAACGCACAAGCAGTTTTAGATATATCAAACTACTCAATGAATGCTCTATGGCAACAGTGGAGAGATGAGGCATCATGGGCTAACTCTACTGCTGAAAATGATAGGAATAGATCTCACAATTTAGCAGTTGCCGCTATGGAAAGATCAACAACATTTGATATTATGGATAAGCAAAGTGAAGATAGACTATTAGAATTTCTTGGGGCTTTTGCTTTAGGAATGTGGGAAAAATAATAATAGGAGATATATATGGATTTATTTGGTAAGGCTTTTAATTTTGTAGGAGATTTATTTGGGGGAGAAGGCGATGATCTTTTGATGAAAGGTCTTGAATATGGTTATGATTATTTAACTCAAGATGATGATTATAATTTTAGTAGTCAAAGACTTAAAAGATTAAGAGGTAGAGTACCTGTAGCAACATCAAAAATATCAGCAGCTACTCAAACAAAAGCACCAACAGCAAGAGTTACAACTACATATGATGTAGTGTATAATAAATATAACGGTATTTTTAAAAGAGCTTTAGCAGAAGCAAAAGCAACTACAAGGAGAGGATAATATGGAGCCAGAATACGATGAGTTTAATAGCCCCATTCCTGGACAATCTTTAACAGACGAGCCTGGTAAATGGTCGTGGGAAAAGCCACCACAGCATGCTTCATTTGAAGAGGCAGCTGATGCTACCATGGATAAAGTATTTAACGATAAAAGTACAAAAAATATTATAATGATGCTTGAGGCTGGTCTGCCTGTTGAGGGTATTGCAAGAACTATAGTTTTTGGTGGCTTTCAAGCTGGTGCCTACACAGTTGATGTTGCTCTTTTACTAACAAGATTAGTTACAGAAGCTGTATTAACAATTGGCACCATAGCAGAAGTTGATAATATGAGATTAAGCATGACACCAGAAGATCCAGAACAAAATGATTTTGAAGTTGGAATGGCAGATGCACAATTTATAAAATTTTTATCAGAAAGAACAGAAAAAGATATTGGAAAAATAAAAGAAGTACAAGAAAAAGAAGAAGAACCCACTGAAAGTTTAATGTCAAGACCAACACAAGAAGAGGATGAATAATGGTTGATTTAAAAAGATTACTAGTACCAGCTGCAACAGGTGCCCTTGGAAGTTTACTTGCAAGGCAAGAAAAAGAAAAGCAAACTGAAGAAGATCTTATTGCTGAAGGAGAACAAGCAGGAGCAACCTTAGTTCTTAATTCAGTAAATGATGCTAGAAGGCAGACAACAGATCAGCAGTCTATTAAAAATAATCTCTTTGACACTATGAAGAATAATTATGAATTATTAAAAGGTCAATATGGGGCTGACAAAGAAGATGATTTAGCTTTATTATATTTTAAAAATCCTACTTTATTTAAGATGAACGATATAGGTAAAGCAAAAAATTTAATAGACAGTTACATGCTTACAGGTTTATCTGGTGATATAACAGGAGAAGGTACAAATCAACAGTTTGCTCCAGCTGGAGATATAACAGGAGATACTAAAGAAATAAAAAGTATATATGAAGTTTATGGACAAGGCGCCACTGTAGGAGATATAATAAAACAACAAAGAGATACGTATAATAAACAAGTTAACACAGGCCTTGCTAATTTAACTGGAGAGAATGCTAGTAAATTATTTGTACAAGATTTTATGCAACCTGGGGTTGTTAGTGAAAGTGCATTTGATTCACCTCAATATACAGAGGGAAGAGTAAGCCAAGAACAATTTTTAACAAACATAAATGATATTGTAGATAAAGCTACAATGGACGACCTGCCTAGTATGAATTTAACTAAAATGGCACAGACAGTAAACTGGGTTCCAAGGTTAACTAAACAAGATTTAGATATGGCAGCATTTAACGCTGTACCAGGAATGGGTGCACAGGCAGATCTATTAAGAGAAAAATATAAATTTAGCTATCAGCTACAGACTGCACAAACTATGATGCTACAATCTCCTAATGTGTCTACTATTGGAGAGGCTATTGATATAGCAAGGGCTGAAGGACGTATATCTCAAAACAGTGTTATGAATGCTTTAAGTACATTAGATAGAGCAGTTTTAGATTATACAAATAATATGATATCTGAATTATCAAGAGATCCCCTTAACCCTGATACTCAAATTATTAACAGATACAATCAAGATCCTGAAGGTTCTATAGATGTTGGCGGAACAGAAATTGCAAATAAAAAACTATATGATGATGTTGTAAGTAGATACAGAGAAACTGCAATTGCTGAATATAGAAATCAAGGTTACTATGATTTATTTGGTCAATTTAAAAATCCTGGAGATGATCCTAGATTAAATGTAAAAGTTCTTGTAGATGTTAGAGATAACGCAGAAGCACCTTTTACAGAAAAGCAAATAACAGGATCTATTAATCCACAAGTATTACCTGATGGGGGATTACAAATTGTAAATCCAAAAGATATTTATGAAACAATTAATATTGTAGATGCTAGAGATTTATTTGGTATCTATTCTCCTGATGGCAGTAAACAATTAGTTGGAGGAGATTCTGGAGTATTCTCTGGCATGAGTCCAAATAATCGTGACCTGCTTAAACAGGAAATAGTAAACTCATCTGGTGGCATGGAAGCTATTCAGCCATTCTTAAATATGTCACAAGAAGAATTTGAAGTGTACAATAAAAAGAAAGCAGAAGATCCTGATGTAATACCTATTTCTATAAATAGAGATAATTATGAAGAGTTCTTACCACCTTCTAAACTTAACGTTGCGAATACACCAGAACCAAACCCAGAGTTAGTATCTTGGGCTTCAGAAAATATGGGAGCTTGGGAGTCATTTGTTAATTCATTTGATGTACCAAAAAAAGAAAATTATCCAGAGAATGAGCAAGGTTTTGATCAACAGTATGGAGAAGACTTAAGATTCTACAATAAAAATATAAAAAACTTTAAACGACAACTACCTAAAATAAAAAAATTCTTAGCAAACGCTAAAGATACAGAGTAGTATATGGCTGAATATGGTAAAATTAAGAGTATCACTGAGGTACCTCTTGAGGAACGTGATAACAGGATATTGTATAATGTCCCGGGATATCAGTTTGGTGTGCCAGAAAAAGTTAACTACTGGAGTGATGATGCTGGTACTATACAAGAAAAATTAAACTTAGACTATGTACCATTTGTTGAAGAGCCTAAAACTACAGAATTAGGTAAAGCTGCAAAGTATGGATTCTCAAGTGCACTGTCAGGTGCAGTATATAATCTTAGTGGTATACCTGGATGGACAGATGCTCTTGCAGATTACACACTAGAAAAATTAGGTGCTAATCCTGATCAATGGAAGTTTGATTATGTTAATGGTGAAAATATTGCTATAGATACTAATCAAGGTACATATGCAGAAAGAGAAGCCTTAAAACAAAAGATACTTGAAAAAGAAAAGTTTAAGAAATCGTTAGATGAAAACTCATTAAAGAGTTTTGCATTTCACACATTGGCAGGAATAGACAGTGCAGAAGATTATCTAAGAGACACAGCAGAAACTCTTGGCCCTCAACATATGTTTAACCTAGGTCAAGATTTTGTACCTGATACAATAGCAGAACAAGTTGTTGCAGGATTTGCTGGTGCTCCTATAATGATAGCTGAGTATGGTGCCTATACAGCTGGTGCTATAGCTGGTCTAGCTGCAGTCGGTGTAAGTGCTCCTGTTACGGGTACTGCTCTTGCATTTGGTACTGTAGCATTTTTAGGATCATATGAACAACCTTGGGAAAAAGTATTTACTAATACAGCATTAGGAACTATTGAAGGTGCTGCATTTGGTAGTGTAGGTATGCTACCTGGTTGGGCAACACGATCTGTAGCATTAGGTGCTATTGGTGCAGCTTCTGCTAAGATGCATGGTGGTGGCGCAACAGAAGTTATATCTGGTGCTATCACATTAGCAGGATTAGGATTTGCTGGCCCTATGATAGGATTAAAAAGGCCAGGTGAAGGTGCATTTACTGCTCCTCCTAAAGAGACTCTAACATTAACGCCTGCTTATGCTTCACTAAGAAATGATGCTGGAAGATTAACAGCACATTCTGAAACTTTATTTACTTTTATAAAAGGTAATGGAAAAGGATACCATAGAGAGACTGAGCCAATACCATTTGAATTTACTGAGCTATCTAAAAAAGAATTAACTAAAAGAGATAAGCGTGATAAAGTAATGCCAGATACTGGCAATGTTGAATTACTTATACCAAGTAAAGCAACTAAACGTGCTATAGAAGAAGGCAGAAATTTAATACCGTTTAAGAGAGTAAAGCCAGAAACAAAGAAAGAAAATCTTGATGTTTCAAAAGGTGAAAAAGAAGCTACAGAAAGAGTAACCATACCTAGAGATCAAGTTATACTTGATGGCAAATATTTAGATATGACATTTCATATCAATGCTAGAACTAAAAATATTGTACCAATTAGAAAAACACCAGAAGTAAAAAAACCTAAAACATCATTTGAAGATCTTAATTTATCATTAGAGGCTAGAAGTAGTAACAGTAGAGTAGCTGCAGAAAATGTAAGTATAGCTAGAGATCTTGCAAAAACTCATGGGTTAAAGTTTTTAGGAGATGGTGCAAAGGTAGAGATTAAATTAAGTCAAATACAAAAGATTGCTAAGTCTAGAAAAAAAGGAGATGCTTGGGCTAAAGGACTTTTACCAAAAGCACTAGAATTAAAAACTAAAAAAGAATCACAATTAACTAAAAGACTTACAATATATAAAAAATCTATAGATAAAGTACAAAAACATATAGCTAGACTTGCAGTTGCTAGTATTAATCTAAGGCCTGATCCAGGTGAATCACCAATAAAACACTACAGACAATTAGAAGATACCCTATTAAATGCAGAAAGAACAGGTTTTAAATTAGACAAAGATGGCAAACCTGTTGAAGTAGATCTTACTGGTAATGTTAAAGGAACCACTGGTAAGATATTAAGTTTTGTAGAGACATTTGGATTGCCTGCTAAACTTGCAGGAGATCCATCTAAAAATGCATTTTTAAGATTTGTAACAACTGGTGTTAAAAATACACAACGTGCTATTGAGGCAGGTAAAGATGATATTCTATATAGAAGACTAATAGATCCATCTTATAAGCCAGATAAAATGAAGTTTATTGAAGAAAATCCTGGAATATTTCAAGGTGGTGTACTATATAACTTTGGAAATATCATTGGTAAAATACAAACATTCAAAAGTAAAGACGGTGCTTGGACTCAGTTTGAACAGTTACTAAAAGAAAGAGGTAAAGAAAAAGGTATTGAATCTGCTACTAAAATAATTAATGCAATGGTAGAACGTGAAGTTCTAATGCAAAGTTTAGCAAAAAAAGCAGTTGGTAAAAAGGCAAGTAAAGAAAAGATAGAGCAAGAATTACTTTCTAAGAGAGACGATGGCTCATTTAAATATCAAATGAATTATAAAGAAATGAAACGTTTATATAAACTTTCTGCAAACGAAGTAGGAATTATAAAAAATTTAGATAAAGGTCTTGCAGAAGCTAGGATATATCACAATAAAGCTGTAGAACAAAATCCTGAAGTTGGGGCTACCATTATACCAGAACGTCCTAACTATTTTCCTAGAACTTGGATAGGCAGACATAGGTTATATATTAAAGAGCCAGGTAAAGATGGCAACGTTGTGCATGCTATAGCTGGTAAAACAGAAAAAGAAGTGTATGGTGTATTCGATACTTTTATAAAAAAGAATCCTGAATACAAAAATTATGAAGTTAACTATGAGTTAAAATCTGATTTAGCTGTTGGTGGTAAAAGAGAAAATATGAATTTATCTTTTGATGAGTCTATTAGATTGTGGGACAAAAAAAATCCAGAGATTGCAACATTACTAAAACAATCTCAAAAAGATTATAATGCTACAAGAGGATTTGGTGCAAGAAAAGTAGCAAGAAAAGATGTTGGTGGATACGCAGGTACAGGTAAAGAAGGCCGTAGATTAATAGAAGAATTTACAGAAGCATACATAGGTTATGTTGATGGTGCAGTTAGATCAGCAGAAGCTATAAGATTTAGAGCACAAGTAGATCCTGTAGTATCTGGAAGAAGTGCATTTAATGACCTAATACCACAACAAGTTACGTTTGCTAAAAAATATGTAGACAATGCTTTTGGTAGAGATGCTAGTTTTATTGCTAAAAAAGGAGATAAACTTATTGAAACTATAGCAGACTCTGGTATATTTAAAAAGTTTGCAAGTCCTAATACTTTTCAAAAAGCAATACAGGTAGCTAACTCTTTTACATTGCATAAGGCATTACTATTTTTTAACCCAAGATTCTTATACTCTCAGATAGTTCAGCCATATCAAATGGGTATGCAACGACTTCAATTTATGAAAGTAGAATATGGGATTAAAGGAGATGTGGGTAGAGCTGTAGTTGAGGGATCATATCTTCCATTTAAACCTACAAAAGAGTTTAGAGAATTAGTAGTAGATGCATTAAAAACTGGTACTATTGACACAAAGTTTTTAAAAGAGTTTGGTTTGGACACACGAACAGGAGAAAGAATAGTAACCGTTACTGAGTCTATGGTTAATAAAATGTTTGAACGTGCAACTGGTAAAAGATTATCAGAGATAGCAGAGAGACATAGTAGATTAACAGCACTAGCTATGAACTATTCTTTTCTAAAAAGTGGCAAGTATGATGTAGCTAATGGTAAACAAAATATGTTTAACACTGCAAAGTGGATGACAGATAATATGATGGTTGAGTATAATTTTACTAACAGACCTATGATGTATACTCACCAAGGATTAGGAACTATTGGATCTTTGTTTGGTTTATTTAAAACATTTCAACATAACTATTATGGTCAAGTTGCACAGTACGCTAGGACATGGGCAAAAAATCCTAAATCATTTGAAGCTGCCAGCCCTTTATTAATGCATGCTACAAGTATGATTATGACAGCAGGATTATTTGGTATTATGGGAGTAAATCAAGTAGACTACCTACTAAGAAAAATGAATGATGGCGTTCAGGTTGGATTAAAAGCTGCTGGAGTAGATAACCCAAGTCAGTATAGAATACCAGAGTATACCGAAACAGTATTAAAATTAGACATAGCACCAGAGCAAAAGTTTGGATTACCATCTGGAATACTAGGTGTTGACGTATCGTCTACACTAGCTGCACCAGGACTTGGTCCTGGAGATATATTTAGTTTACCAACATTAGATGCTTTGTTTGGTATGACATCAAAAACAAATGAGGGCGTTATAGGTAATGCATTTAACGTAGTAATGAAAGCTGCTACAGGAACATACAGTGACGTTGATATGTACAAGTTTTTAAAGTCATCAATGCCAACTGTATTACTAGCAGATGTTGAAAGAAGATTTTCTGGAGTATCAGGAGAGGCTATGTTCTCTGTGATACCAGGATTTGAAAAAGAATCAAAAGTTCCAAGAGATGTTACAGATGAAAGAGGCATGTATTTTCAATTTAAAGAAGGAAAATATGTTGTTACCAATCCATATAAAAATATGAGAGGGCAAATTGAAAGAGACATTGGAGGTTTTTGGGCTAGATATTTAGGTGGTCGTACATTTGAGGAGTCTATTATATTAAAAAGTATATGGCAAAGTACAAAGATAAGTATGAACCAAAAAGATAAAATTAATGCTTTAGTTACTGCAGCTGCATCTGATGGTTATGATGGTTTATATGATAATATAATGTTCTACACAGATAGTGCTATGGATTTAGGATATACTCAAGACCAGTTTATAGAGAAAGTCACTAATAGAATGGAGACTATGAGCAATACAGTTTTAGGTAGATTAAAAGCATATGGTGATAGACACAATATGACACGAGATGATTTTATAAGATCAGTTTTACACAACAATAATATTATACTGGCATATCCGCCAGGTTCAAAATAGAGGAGAAAGCAATGCCATTTGAAATGATTACTATGCTAGGGTCTACAGTCCTAGGAGGAGTGATGTCTATATGGAGTCAGTCCATTAAAGCTAAACAAGCTGAACAAAAACTTCTTATACAAAGGGCTGAAGTACAGACTGAAGCATTTAAAGAAGCAAGGGAATATGAGAATGTAGGATTTCAATGGACAAGAAGAATTATAGCACTAACTGCTATCTTTGCTATTGTTGTCTTACCTAAGATACTACCTTTAATAGATCCACAAGCACAGGTTATTGTTGGGTATACAGAATTTAAACCTGGGTTTTTATTCTTTGAAGGTAAAGATGTTATGCAGTGGGTGCCTATGGCTCATAGGGGTATAGTCATTACACCGCTAGATACTAATTTAGTGTCTGCCATTATAGGCCTATACTTTGGTGGGTCATTAGTTAAAAAATGATCTGGATATTAACAGTAATGATGTGGTATGAAGGGGGTCAAACTCGAAATACCTACTTACAAGATATGCAATTTATTTCTGAAGATGCCTGTCAACAATACTTATTTGATAATAAGGTTACATTGGTAGATAGCCTATTAGAAAAGTTTAGAAATATAGATGAAATGAATATGGAATCATTTGAGTATTTTTGTGAGGGAAAATTTGTAGAATTAGATGAAGTATGAAAAGATTAGATATAAATGAAAACACCGCAATCTCAATGCCTGCTCGTAACCTTCTGTCTATTATCGGCGCTTGCCTTGTGGGTGCTTGGTTCGGGTTTGGAGTCGTTGAGCGACTTAATAATATAGAAACAAAATTACAGCTAATGGAGAAAGATCTAGAAGCTGCTAATGTTTTTATAGATTCTGTCCCCAAAGGGGGTATGGTCAGTCCACAAGTCCAAGAGCTCTACATGTTGGTTGAGTACCTTGGCGAGAATGTAGACAAACTTAAAGAACAGATGGAGTCAGAGATACCCATGATACTAAAGAACGACATGGTTATACAGTTTCATGAAGAACGATTAATAGATTTGGAGGCTAAACAAAATGGAAACCATTAAAGTTGTATTTGCAATACTCATGATACAAAACGGTTCAACCGTAGAAATGGTGCCAACTGACGGCCTTAGTGATTGTCTTAAACAGAAACGTTTAATCACCAGACAGATAGGTGAAGAACAAGCTGGTATATACATGCAATGCAAAGAAGTAAAAGCAGAGATATATGAAGATATGGGAAGATTAAAGATTAAAAAAATTATAGAGGAATGAAAAGATATGGTAGATACACTGGCACCTAAGAAAATATTTAGCCAAAGAGATTTAGACAAAAGTTTGATTGAAGCAACTCCTGTTGGTAGTAGTATTATGGCACCTTCTACAAATGTTTTAGATATTTTGCCAAATATTGAAACGCAAAAAGGTTTATCACAAACGCCACAACCTGACTACGTAGTAGATAAAAATCAAGTATTTAACATGATGCAAAATGCACAGAAACAATCAAGGTCTATGGTGGCAGAAACTAACGAAACAGTTAGATCATCTGAAGAGTTAACACAAGAAAAACAAACTGGGGATCGCACAGAAAAAGAAGTACCCCAAGGTGAAGCCTTAGTAATGAGACCTGTGGAATACGCAGCTAAAGGAGTTAAAGATAAAGAAGTAAGCGGACCAATACTTGTTGGAGAAAAAGGTGCAGAACTTATAGTTCCAACTGGAGAGGGAAAGGTTAGTATACTAGACGCTAAAACTACAAGTGGCCTTATGGAAGTGCGTCCAGATCTAAGTGAGCCAAGATTTAAAGAAAATGAAAATCCAGTTGAAAGATCAAGAGCACCAATGGCTACAAAAACTAAAGATGAGTTTGTAACAATTGATAGGGCTGAAGAAGATGAAAAGTTTTTAAACTATATGAAAATTGTAGAAAACAATCAGCTATACCGTGGTAATAAATCTAAGCTAAGACATAAGTCTGCTGAAGGTGGGGCTGACACTATAGGCTATGGGCATAAACTTACAGATAAAGAGATAAAAGCTAATAGTGTTTATGGCTATAATCTAGACACTTTAACAATAGAACAAGCTGACGATATATTAAAAAAAGATTTAGGAAAAGCATATACACAACTTTCTGAAACCTTTGGTAAAGATTTTATAAACCTTGATGATAGACGTAAACAGATGCTTTTAGATTTTCAATTTAATTTAGGAGGGCTTAAAAAATTTCCTAAGTTTACAGCAGCACTATTTGCTGGAGATGAAAAAACTATGATGAATGAGTACAAGAGAGTCTTTACACCTGCAGGTTCGGATAAACCTAAACCATTAACTGGTAGAAATAAAAATTTTAATGACTTCTTTTTTGATGGTATGGCAAAGGCATCTTTAGTAGAGAAGCCAATAAGAAAAGCAGAAAAGGGTGCAGAAAATGTAGAGATAGGTAAGGCAGAACCAGCAGGATTTCTTTTTAGAAGTCCAGCAACTCCAGACAAACCCTCTGGGCTTGAAGGTATACTTAATTTTTTATTTCCAAAAGCTGAAAGGCCACCAGTTGGAGGTGCACCAGAACCTAAAACTGAGTCTATAGTACATAGACCAACAGAAGACTTAAGTAAAGAACCATTTGATCTTGAAAAATTAAGAGATCAAGACTCACCTTATGGTATAAATATAGACTATTTCTATGATAATTACAGAGATACTATGCCAGAATATACCATTAAGATGAGAAAAGGACAAGATTATATTCCAACTAGAGAAGAAATAGAAGAAGAATCAGAAGACCTTTATAATAGATACAGAGCTTTTTTTGATATGACATCTTTAGAATATGAAGATGAAGATTTTGAAGATGCTAAAAGAAGATACATGGATAGAGATCCATATGACGGTGCTGATAAAAGAAGAGAATCTTTAGTTGAAGAATTTGGCCCTAAAATTTTACCAGAAACGTAGGAAGTAACTAACCCACATCCTTAATTTTGTACGGATCCGTATTTAAATTAGGAACCTTATCCCCTTGTTGCCCAGCTAATATACTCTCAAGATTTTTATGAAGATAAGTAACGGCAGCTCCAACTATAGAATCTTTAGTTAGAGTTTCTGCTATCTCTTTAAAACTACACCCATACTGTAATAGTAAAGACATCATCTTACCTGAAGCTCTAAGTTCTCTATCCAGAGTAGACTCGGTTGGTCTTACCTTAATCCATACAGCCATTGGGCTTATGCCTGTTGGCGACATGGTATAGTCTACTATTGCTAGTACCCTCCTGTCATCAATTCTCATTCTTACAGTAATGCTTCTCATTCTCATTGGGACTTCTGCTCTTGCCACGTTATTCATTATATCCTTTCTATGATTTGTCTTATATCACCATTTAGTTTCATTGTATTCTCGATACAATGCCTAACTACACTTGCCAATAAGTTAGCATAAAAAATTTCGTCTATGTCTTCTAGGCTTTCTTTTATCTTATCTGGCGAAATGTAGTCCAGGCTTATTGCTATCTGACTAGAGTCAGTCAGATTAACATCCATTCTAAAAAGTTGTGAATTATTCTTTTGCATCATCTGCAGGTTTCGCTACAAAGTCTGCACCTACATTCGGATCAAGTTCTCTTAATCCTCGTGATAGCACTTCAATACCTTGTACTACTTCTCCATATGGTCTTGTAAATAGGTAGCGAAGTATGCTCTGAACCTGTGATCCAGATATGATGTAGTGTTTCTCAACTAACTGTTGCTCTTGTTGTTTCTCTGACATTTTATCTCCTGTTTTTTTAAATTTTTCTTTCATATATCCTCAAATATACAAACATTTAGGTCTTCTAATACTAACACCCCAGACTGACCCACTTTCTGCTGTGTGTTAAGATATGGCAGTTTAATCACCATTCCTGTATTTTTAGTCCCTCTTCATCGTTTATACCTCCATTTCTATCTAGTAATCTATACTTTATCTTAGTTGCATCAAAAGTAT
>Ga0098041_1000682_pt1 | contig 13395 bp, 24 predicted proteins | sample 8_EtaG_FD_77066 | JGI IMG/M metagenome (GOLD analysis project Ga0098041, IMG submission 77066) | Marine viral communities from the Subarctic Pacific Ocean - 8_ETSP_OMZ_AT15162 metaG | ecosystem: Environmental > Aquatic > Marine > Oceanic | place: Pacific Ocean | collected 2015-01-08
TGATCTAGCAAAGGCTATTGTAAAAGCTGACGATCCTTCTGCAAGGAAAATAAATCATTTAGATAAAATGGATTATCTTTTTTCTAACAACATGGGTGTTCATGCGATAGATATTAAGCCTGACAAGGAAGGTATTATATCTATACTGAATAGCCTGATTGAAAAGAGCAAACCGTATGTGGGAGGAGATATAAACGGAGAGTTTGTAGATGAAGAGGACTACTTCAAACCAGAACCAGTACCGAAGCCAGTTCAAGAAGTGTCGTCCCCTGTCAGTGACAGTGAATTGAAAGTCGATACTATTGTCCCGGCAATAGCATATAAGGTAGACAATATGCCTTGGCCAAAGAAAGGTAGAGGAACCTGTCTTCATTGTAAAAAAGAGGTTGGTTTTTCTGGCGGTTGGCCTTGTGTTAATCCACCCGATGCAATTTGTGATTAATTTAACCGCCGCCTTCTGGCGGCACAACCAAGGAGAGTTGCATGAGTATTGATATTGGAAACGAATGTGTTGACTGCCGTAGAGATACTTCCCCAGGAAGTGGTCTTTTTGTGAACCGCATTTCAGCAGACAATGGTGAACTTGATGGTTGGATGTGTGCGGATTGTCAAGCTATGGAGTGTGACATATGTGGTATAGCAAATATTGATTATGAATTTGTAGATTCTGTAAGAAACTACCCTCATCAAGATTTAGTTTGCATAGATTGTTATGAAGAGGAGGAAGTATGAAAAAACTTAGTGACAAAGAATACAACCATTCAATAGATATTGGGGGAGGTTCTTTAGAAATGGATTTAAGGACAAATTCAATGACTATTAAATACTGGAAGGGTGAAAATTTTTATGAAAATTCATGTTCTGGTGATGTATGGGATTGGACAGATTGGAATTATCATCTTCTTAATGGTGTAGCATTTGATAAATATATCACAAAAAAAATGAAGGACTATCTTGAGAATTGGTTTGGTGATCAATTCTTTTTAATATATGAAGATTTACAATATGAAAGAAAGGAGGTTGCATGAGTAATTTTGGTGAATGGAAGTATATAGTTTGGGTCGGTGGTGTAGATGATTATTATAAAACCTATGAAAGAGCCAAAGAACATTATGACGAATGGATTGAACAAGGCTATGATGACGTTATCATAGAAAGGTTATCACAAAAAGGGGAAAGGCATTTGTTTGCTAAGAATCGTTGGTATATGGAGGAAGTATGAAAAAATTTACTTTTACAGCAGAAGTTATTGAGAATTGGTATCTAGAAGTTGAAGCTGAAACCTTAGAGGAAGCCGAAAAAAAAGCTAAAGAAGCTGATGGATTAGATTGGGACAATCCTAATAATGAAATTTTTGGAGGAACTTTTAGTATTCGTAATGATCTTACTATTGAACATTAATATCGGACATTGATCGGACTTTGGGCAATAATAAAAAATGACTTATCGGACATTATCGGACATTCATTTTATACTTTTAAAAAAGGATATAAACCTCTGTAAACTCTTGCAAATACTGGTGGGCCAGGTAGGACTTGAACCTACGACCGGGCGATTATGAGTCATCAGTTCATTGTAATAAAATCAATAACTTAAACCAAATGATAATTTTTATCGGACATTCATCGGACTTTGAGCTGTTTTTCTAGTGTCTTTAAAGAGTCAAATAAGTGTTGAGGATTTATTTGATTATATCGTTTAATCATCTCATAAGAATTATGTCCAACAATTTCTGCAACTGTCAAATGTGGAACTTTATTTTCTAATAAATACGATACAGTAGAATGTCTTAAATCATGGAATCTAAAATTACCAAGCTTTGCTTTAATTCTTACTTTATTCCATGGCTTTCGATAATCTTTATACATAAATATTTTATTTTTAGTATATTCTTGATCATCTAAAATTGATTTTACTTCTCCAAAAATGGGACATACTCTTTCTTGTTTATTTTTAGTTTTTCTAAATACTACTTTGGAACCATCATAATCTGACCACTTAAGTTTTGTTAATTCTGATTTTCTAGCACCTGTGTACAGTGCCATTAGGATAAGTAAGTAGAAATCCTTATTTTTATCATTCAGCAGAGACTTTTTACTATCTTTATCATTTTCATTGATAACAAATATATTTTCTGCTTCACGCCTTAAATCTTTTAACTGAAGGGCAGTTAATGCTTTACCAACATTACTATTCTCTTCTAGTCGATGTTTCTTTTTGAGTTTCCAGAGGGGATTGTAATCTAGGTACTCATGGTCTTCGACACACGCAGTAAGGAGAGAGGATAGTGCCGCAAAATGCCTATTCTTGTAAGCATTACCGCACTTGAGTTTATTGCGTATTTTAAGGGCTTTTAATTGAGTTATTTCATTTATAGGGATATTACCTAGTTTATTCAACCAAAAATCAAGATGCTTAGTCAGTTGACGTTGCCAACTTAGACCATAAGTCGGCTTATTATATTTTTTAAATTCATTAATTGCATCCTGAAGAAGAATAACTTTCTTATCTATTTTTTCAGGAGATTCATAATTTAATTTCTGAAGAAGCTCCGCTTCCTTATCCTCATGTAAAGAACGAAGATAAGAATTAAGAGCTTTTTCACTACGCACATTTCCTTTGCTATTATAAGTAGCATCATTAAATGTACATAAATCACGTCGTGTGGGTTTAGAATCACCAGGGTTTTTAAACCGATGGAAATTACCAATCCACACTTGACGTTTATAATCTGGAATCCAATCTTTTTTATTCTGAGCCATTATTATAATTACCTGAAATTGCTAATAATAAACGATCACGTTCTTTCTTAATAAGTTCAAGTTCTTTTCTTAATTCAATAAGCTCTTTTTGATATTCTGTTTCTGCTTCAAGATATTTTTTTAATGGATTCTTTCCTGTTAAATAATATTCCATTCCCACTCCTGTGTATTGTGAAAATTTAAATATGCCACGGAAAGGAACTGAACCTCTAGATATTGCATTAGTGACTGCACTTGGCGACATTTCCATATGCCTAGCTGTATCACTTAAACTATGAGTAAAAGCATCTTTTTGAACAAGAGCAATCATTTCTTTAACACTTAAAAGTTCTGACTCCTCTTCATAATATATTTTCTCATCGTTAGTACTAATATAATTTTCCATAAATCTCTTTGATTAATTTTTATAAAATTAAACAATTTATAAAAAATAAAGATACTTACCAATTTCTGTATCAAAAATGCAATTAATGAAATGTTAATTGAATAAGAAATACTTTTGTTCCAATATTGAAGTGAAATTGGATATTTTCTTATAAATTGTCTTCTATAATTAGATAATATTTTATTTTTCATTTATTTATCCTTTCTAAGTCTTTCCAACGGTTGGTAGCTAAAAATAAAGCAATTATTTTTTCTCGATTTACATCGTAATTGACTACCTCAGAAGAGAATATTTTATTTAAAAATCATATAAACGATTTTAAGCGTTCATAATACCAGGACGAACTATATTCATTAATTTCTAACCCTGAATATAGATTATTTTTTACTAAATTTAAAATCTTCATAATTAACTCCAATTAAAAGATTATTTTATCATTTTTTTTCTTGTTAACGACTGAGCCAAAAAATATAACTAAAAAAAAGATATGTCGTATTATGTTTGAAAATTTATACAAAAACAAAAAACTTGACACATTTGTATAAACAATATATAGTGTAGTTAAGTTTAATTAACTTTGCAAGTAAATAATTCACAAACATAACTTTTTTTTAAAAAAACGTATATGGATTTACGCACTCAATGTACTCAACTCAAAGTAAAACTTGAACCTATAGCAGAAGAAACAGGGTATTCACTGCCGTATGTTGGCATGGTAGTAAGAGGAAAAAGAAATAATCCAAAAATTATTAGTGCAGTTTATATAGCACTAGAAAAACGAAAAAAAGAACTTCGCCAATTAATATCATGAATTATACAGAAAATGAATTAAAGAGTTTGTTGAAACAACTCTATATTTCAGAAAACATCCAAAAAATAATTTCCGAAAGGGAAGATAAAGAAGAAAGAAATCTTCCTACTGTTAAAAATTTTCTTGCAAGGAGAAGAAATGAAATTAGAAAAAATAAACTTCCAAGTTGATGATTATAAATACAGAAATGAACTTTTATTAGCATCTGATGCCCCTGTCCACAGAGGATATTTCGCACATTTCAGAGGGTCAAAATCAACTCCCCAAACACTATGGGATCAAAAAGTAAATAAAACGATTCCAGAAGATATTTCAAATGATCCTAACATTATTAGAGGCAAATTTTTAGAACCTGTAATAAGAGAAAAATTTATTCCTAAATTTCACGATATCGTTGTTAACGAGGATTTTAACACTCATTATTCTCCACGTTATGATTTCATGGCTTGTCACACAGACGGATTCCTAGCTGACTATAAAGACGGATTAGTAATAGCTGAAATTAAGTGTCCCCTTATTACGTCTAAACCTCGTTGGAAGGACGAAAATGGGGAATTATATATACCAGATTATGTACGGTTGCAATGTCTCCATATCCTAGAGTGTATTCCGAAGGCAATCGCAATAGAAGTATTCGCCTATTTCGGACTTGAAGTAGAAAGACTAAGAATGGATCGAGATCAGGAAGAAGTAGATTTATATTGTGAAACAGCTCAAAAATTCTGGAATTATGTAGAGACAAAAACAGAACCTCCACCTTTAAATAACCAGGATTTAGCTAGATCAGATTCAAGAAAAAAATATCTGGATCAATATAAAGAAGCTGATCCTTATATTAAAAATGAATTTATGCAAATTGATGAAAAATCAAAACAACATAAAATACTAGGAGCAGAAATAGATGTTCACAAATTCAACATCAAAAAATACACCGGGTCGTACAAAGGAATTAAAGAAAACGAAATAATTCTTGGAAATTTAACACGTTCCAAAACTAAAAAAGGAGAAACCACTTTAAGATTGGACATTAAAAATTCATTGGTCGCCTAGGGGGTAAAGATTGTGAGTAACTTCTCTATTCTCCATTAGCGATGTAGGCAGAAATCGTTTTTACTCATCTTTCATTCAATCTAAATCAATAATTCCACTGCCTTAAAGGATACGATGTCCTTGGGCGATCAAAAAAATTAAAAGGAGAAAAAAATGGGAAAAGAATTAATAAAAAGTATTGAAGAAAATCAATCCGCTATAGAAAAATGTTTATTAGATGGTGATTTAAGTAAATTAAGTGATGACCAAAGAGCTAGTTATTACAATCAAGTTTGTGAAACTGTTGGTTTAAATCCATTAACACAACCATTCCAATATATATATTTAAATAATAAATTAAAGATGTATGCATTAAAAGGTGCTACAGACCAGTTAAGACGTATCTATAACATATCATGTGAAGTTAAAAACAGAGAAAAAATAGAAGATTTATATACAGTTACAGTTAAAGCTACTATTAAAGAAACTGGTCGTGTTGACGAAGATATGGGATTTGCAAAAATATCAGGATTAAAAGGAGATAATCTTGGTAATGCTATGTGTAAAGCTACTACAAAAGCTAAACGCAGAGTTACTTTATCTATGTGTGGTCTAGGGATGTTAGACGAAGATGAAATAGCTTCTATCCCTGATGATACTGGTGATGGTAAAGGTAAGAAAAAATTTAATCCTAGTGCAACCAAAGGTTCAGAAAAAGAAACTCATAATTTAAAAAATAAACTCAAAACCGAATCTAGAGAAGAAAAAATTTCTCAAATAAAATCTCAACTTAATGATTCGATTTTAGTAGATATAAAACCAGAACATGCTTCGTCTGTTAAAGAAATTAAAGAGATTTTAGAAAATCCAAATAGAACACCAAAATGTATTTCACTTGGTCAAACGTTCTTTAAACAATATCCAGAAAATAGAGGTCTAGCACAGATTTATGCTAAAGAAAATATAAATAAGAATGAATTAGATACTAGCGAAATATCTACTATTAAAAAACATTTGGAAGAAATAGATGTTTTCTTTGATGTCAATCCATTTGAAATGGAGACAGCGGCATGAACAAATATCAGAAATATCTGATTGAAGTTGTTTTTCGAAAATTAATTTTAACTCCTCCTCAAAGATTTATTCTTATAATTTTGGGGGGGAGCATGAAAACTGTCGGAACAAAAATTAGTTGGAGCCAAATCTCAAAAATAACTGGGTATCACATTTCAACAGTCGGAAGAATAATAAAAGAATTGAAATTCTTAAATATTATTTCTGCAAAATCTTCTGTAAGAAGCGATGGATCAACATCACTTAATACTTATCAATTCGTGGGGATGACCCTATCTCAGAGAGATACCCCCCCTATCGCACAGAACGATAGCAATATATATAATAATAATAATATATATAAACTAAATAATAATAAGTGGGAATATTCTGAAAATTTTTTACAGATATATTCATTATTCCCATCTTTTAAAAGTAGAACTGATAAGAAAAAAGCATTTCTTATTTTTCAAAAAATAAAATTAGATTTTAAACTTATTTTAAAAGCTACTGAAAATAGAATTAAAGTTTATCAAATAGAAAATCCCGATTTTAACGAAAGAGGTTATCAATATTTAGAATCACTACAAAGATTCTTAGCAAAAGATTTATTTCAATTCTTAACAAAAGAAGATTCTCCGAAAGGAGAATTAGTTATTACTGATAGAAAACAAAATCCAAATCCATTTATCAAAGGAACTAATCTAATAGATCCAACTGCATTAATTAAAGATTTAAATAAAAAGGAAGAAAATGTCACAAATATTATCGAACATAAGTCCGTCTTTTAAAAAGTTTTATGTTGCTTTGGCAACAGCTTTTAATAAGCCTTTCACTGAGGTTGATATTTCAGTCTGGTGGTCAGAATTAAAAGATGAAAAAGAAGAAAATTTAATAAAAACTTATCGTCATTTTATGAATAGTGGTAATCAGACAATAGAAACTGGTAAGCCACTAAAATTCCCAACAATTCCAGAATTTAAAGAAATAATTCGCGGAATTAAAAAAAGAGAAGATGAAAAAAATAAATCTTCTCAAAAAAAATTAACAAAAGAAAATGAATTTAATCATAATGCAAAAAATAATTTAAATAAATTAATAAACTCATTTAAAAATGGACATGAAATTCACAAAAGTATTATTGATTATGAAACTGTAACGACTGAAAACGATAGAAGATTTAAAATAAATACAGATAATATGGGAAGGTCTTTCTGTAAAATTGAGAAAATAAACTAATACTAACACATCAACAAGGTCGTCTTTTTGTCTTAGAGGGCGATCTGAGCATTAATTTGAAAGGGAAATATGGAATGTCTTTACTGTGGGCAGAAATTTAAACATTCTCACTTAACTAAAGAAGATGAGAAATTTATTTCAAATCTATTTCAAGAAGCTGAACAGAAAATACCCATTCCTTTTTATTCAAATATTGACGAACGTGAAAAAAAGATGAGTGATAGGAAAAATGAAATAATTTGGTGGGTCAATGAAGAATTAATCCGACTAGGGAAAAGAGTACGATTTCCTAGACCTAAATATAATTATCCTTATGACGAATATATCAATTAAATATAAACGCCATACAACACTTGTACAAAAAAAGTGTTTCTGTGGAAATAAAATTAAATTACCGAGAACCAGGTATTGTTCTGAAAAATGTTTAGATAAAAAACAAAAAGAATTTTCAAGATTTTACTGGTGGAGAAAAGGTAAAAAAAACTAGAGGAGAAAAATGGTTGAAGTATATAGGTTAGATATTCCTCCATGTCCGAAACCTCGTATGACAAAAGCTGATCGCTGGTTAAAGAGAAAAAGCGTATTGAAGTTTTTTGCATTTAGGGATGCTGTAAAGCAAGATAAATCATGGAAAACATTTCAATTATTAGATATGGATTCTTTTGAAATAGAATTCCATGTTCAAATGCCTCAGTCTTGGAGTAAAAAGAAAAAGGCTGAAATGATTGGCAAACCTCACCAACAAAGGCCTGATCTTGATAACTATTTAAAGGCTTGGAAAGATTCGGTTTATGAAGAAGATGCTATCGTCTGGCGAGTAAAAGCATCTAAACTGTGGACTGAAGAAACAGGACACATAATAATTAACTATTTATAGGAGAAATAATGCCAGTTCAAAATAATTGTAATTTTATAGGTTACGTCACAAAAGAAATTGAACAAAAAAGAATAGGAGATAAAACAGTTGTAAATTTTTCATTAGGTCTTGTTCCTGAAAACAGAAAAAAAGACGATGAAACTACCTATGCAGATTTTTCTGCTTGGTCACAAACTGCTGAGAATATTGTAAAAACTACTTCAAAAGGAGATAAACTTTCGGTTCAATGCAAATATTCTAAGAAAAAAAGCAAAGACCCAAATTCAGAAGGAAAATATACTTATTACCATTCATTTTTAGTAGAGAGTTTCCAAAATCATACATCAATAGGTGGAAGGAAAAGTGATCATGTATTTGAACAACAGGCTATTCCTGATCAAAATGAACCTTTAGCAGATACTACTTGGTAGGATTATTATAAAAACTGATCCATTTTGGCTGAGCTTGATGAATTTGTTTTTGAGTCTCAGCATCCATACAGAAAACAGGAGTTGAATAAGTTATTCCACGTTTAGGGTGAGTCATCCAGAGTGCTTGCATGGGTGGTTCATATCCAAAAGCACTTGTATATGCGTATTCATCCAACCCCTTTAAACTTCCATTTACAATTCTTGATCTTAGCATCATGAGTTGGTGGAAGTGACCGCATATTAAGGTGTCATAGGATAACCCTAATCCGCTATTTCTTGTTCTTCTCCTGTGATCTCCTCTAGTAATAGGTCCGATTGGACCGATCAACCCATCACCTCCTCTCCCTAAGTTATCTCCATGAGTAAGAAGATATTTTACTCCGTGAACTTGATAAAGAGCATCAGGCCCTTCTGGTATAAAAAACTGGATTTTCTTATTATTTAAAAATGTCTTTTCAAGCATTGTATAAATAAGCCAATCATAACTTTGAAATGCTCTTTGTTTCATCCTTATTTTTTGTGTATATCTTCCGTGATTACCTGTTACACAAGGAATAAAAATGTTTTCAAACTTCTCTCCCAGCTTATTAATTGCCCATGTTAATACTTCTACTAAATCAATAACAGTAGGCATTATTTCCATTTCATTTGATTCTTTTAATTCATCATGTATTGAACCAGAAATCATATCTCCACCTAATGCTAATACTAAACCTTGATATTCTGGAACTACTTGATGTTTAAAAAGAACTTCTAATGCTCCTTCTATACAAAACCTTGCCCTGCTACGAGCAATATTTATATTAAATGCATTCTTAAAATTTACTTCTTCTGGTCTAACAACTTCTGACCAATGCCAATCCGATAACATTAAGGTAGGTGTTCCTGGAGAATTTGGCGATTTATTGTCAGTTTCTATTAACCAATCTGGAGGAGATGGAGTTTCATTTGCTAACTTAAAACATCTAACACGAAGTTGTTGTGCTAAGTTACTTTCTCTATATGATTCCTTTAACTTTTTTTCAAGTTTAGAAATCCTATCTTTATAATATAATTCTAAAGAAGGGTCGAGTTCTTCAACTTCTTCCTGAATATCTGGCATTAAATAATGTAATTTCTGTTGGCTTCCTGATAAAGCATTCTTTTATTAATTTTTGACTCATAATTTTAGATTCATTATCAGAAAGTACATTTAACTCATTAGGTGAATAATTGCTTCTTATTACATCTGTGTAACAATCACAAATAGGCCACCTAACTGTCTGATCTATTGTAGGATTTATCTGAAAAAAACTCAACGAACACATTTGCCACAGTTCCCTTATCGTCTTTGTCGGATAATATCCACTTAATTCTTTTTTCGTCACAACAGTTTTGCATCCTGAAATCAGGTTCAAAATCAATATCAAGATCACTATTTTCAAGCTGTAACTTAATTTCCATTTAACCATATGTCCATATAGTAGGTCTTGGACCTTCGTCTGGAGAAAGTGTATCAATATGTACAAATCGTTTTGAGTGTTCTCCCCTTTGATTCATACCAATTCCTGAAACACCATGCTTTTGTGCTATTGCAAATAATCTCATTGCATCTGCTCCACTTATTAGGATATCAACTGCCTTTGCCTTAGTATGGGGTCCATCCTTTCCTGTTGATGACACGATCTGATTTCTTTTTTCGCATCTAAATCCACTACTAATTTTTAAGGGTCGTTGCATTTCATCTCTTATAGATTGAAGTGTTTTCATAAAATCTTCATCCATATCTGATTTTCCACAACAAGTACATGCAACTTCATCAGTAGTAAAATTCTTTGTAATGTGCATAGCTATTCCTACGATTATAATTTTTGCAAATTGTCTACGAGAAAGTAAAATATTACCTTCTTAGGATTTAATACTCTTTTCATAAGCGGCTAAAATCTGATCATCTACGTCATTTTTAGTTGATGCAACAAGCCGTCTTAAAAGTATCAAAATTACCTGTTGGAGTAGCTTCTCTGAAAGCATACTCATACACATTGTTTTAACAACACTTGCAATTACTATCGGCATTATTTCTCCTTACATTCTATATCTAAAAATTTATGGTTTATACATTGGAATTTTGCGATATTTTTTTTTCTTGAATCCACCCAATAACCGATTCTTTGTGACATTTCATTTGTTGACATACAAGATGCGACCAATACCGCAGTCGCCAACGCCACAATAATGATAATTCTTTCATAACTCATCCTTTCTGAATCATTGCTAATGTTTTAGCTGATTCCATTTCACGTTCAATATTTTCTAGTCTTGCTGATACGCTCGCCATGTGGCCACTACATTCCTGGCTAATTTCAACAAACTTTTCAAAATGTTCCTTTTGAATTGTACGATTTGCTTTTGATTCTTTCCAAGTCCACCCAAGTAGAACTACTATAATTGCTCCTGCAAACCCCTGTTCAAGAATTAAATTTAATACATCATCTACAACTGTGTTAACATTTGATTGAGGTTGTTGCTGTTGAGGATGCGGATTTCTTGTTGAAACATATTCTTCAAGAGGCGGTTCAGCTTTAGCAACACTATCAGCTAACGTATGCGTATATAATGATATACAAAAAATTAATGGGAAAATATATTTCATGGTTTAGTAGGCCAATTAATATTATCGGGATCATCGTTATCTTTAGGTACATCCCTTAGTTTCTGGCGATAGTTTTGCCATTCAATTTTCTTAGCATTTTCCAAAGGTGAATCATCTAGAATTGTCCAATCAGAAGATGATAAATCTTGGTTTCTAAAGTTTCTTATATTTGCCCACTTATCTGCTAACAATCTTGCATCTTTAGTAGTATCATCTCCAATAAAGTGAGAAGATTTATACTGTTTGGGAGAGAAACTTTTTCCTTTCACATCTAGTATTTCTTCTGCATTTCTTTTTGAGGCATAGACTTTAATATTGTAAGTAATCCCATTTGGAGTATTTACTACATAAGAGTCTAACTCAGATAACCTCATAGAAACATTCTCATCTTGAATTTCTAATATTGTAAAATCCTCAGAAGGATACGAAACTTTCGGAGGATCACCCGAAGTTATAGTTGCTATCCATGCCCAATATTCAGGTTTAGACATACCTTTGGATTTTCTTCTACAATCCCACTCTGCTTCTTCAATATGTTGAATTACATTATTTTTGTGTGATATAAACATTAGCCAATCCTATCAATCTGAAATTGTGAATAAGGCATTCCATCATGCCAAATACCTTGTACTTCTAAATAATCTCCTCTTATGAGGTTAATAGAAGTTGAATATCCGTATGTAATATAATCAATATTATCATGGTAAGCGTGTAAATAAATTGTTCCATTTTTTCTTAATGATAAAGAGGTTGTAGATGAATAACCAGAATAAGATAATTGAGTTAAACGAACTGTATATTGACCATCTACTAAACAAATTAATCTATTGTAGGATATTGCAAAATCTTTGTTAAAAAATTCACGTTTACTTGTAGCTTCTATTCCTCTTACTCTGTCAAAAACAACTATATCAGATGATGAATTAAATACAGTATCGGCAGTTGCAGAATAACATCTATTTCCAATATAACTTGTATCCCTTGTAACCTTATCCCATGTTTCACCAGAAGGAGAAACTACAAGATTAGTCTGTTCCATGTTGCGGTCACCTCCTACCAGCTCAAACAAAAAAGGTGATTCAAAAAATTGATAATGGTGTGAAGTATGTATTGGCGTTACCACAAGATGACCAAAACTTTTATATCCACCAGAAGGAAATGTAGACCCTATAGTTGTCAATCCTAAATTAACTGTTGATGATGTAGTCATTTGATCACATCCTCCAAATCCACTACCTCCTTGAAGTTCTGCATGGGTTACTGTAGAACCTCCAAGTTGCAAAGTCCAATCTGCCGCTTCAACTCCTTCTGCACAACCTTGTCCTGTTGTTCCAAAAAAAGGTATTACACTAGTACAAGCCGCATTACCCGAACCTACACCATGACCCCAATGACAATTTGCTGGATCAAAAGCAGATGTCATGGTATTACCAGAAGTATCATATTTATGTTCTCTACCACCTGAAACAAATCTTACACCTTTAGATATTACTCCTTGATCTATAGATGTTTGTTTTACATAGTCTGCCATCAGCATATAGTCAGCTAAAATACAAGCGTCCTCTGGTACTGGAGGCTTTTTGGGTTGGTGAAAAGTCACATAATGAGTTGAATAAAGTGTTCCACTTTTTATTTCAATACCATCAAGATAAACTTTATGAGTTGAATCTCTTTTAACTGTTAGAATATGTGTACCATAAGGAAGATTTTGAGCAAAAGTATGATACCCAGCCGAATCTTGTTTAGATTCAATTCCAATACCAGAGCCTATAAATGTATAATAGTATCTGTCTCCATTATTTTCTGGTTGTAAATCTTGATTAGCTGAGTTGCCATTACAATCATCTGCACTAGAAGAAGTTAATCCATCCTCCATAACATAAGCAATATCATCTGGTGTGTTTAACATACTTGCATCTGCTAAAGAACCACTAGCTCCAGTTCCTCCATTGGCTGACCCATTCCCAAACTCTCTCCAATGGTAAGTCTTGGCAACTTCTGATAATGGAGTTGCATTGGCTATAGTTGTAGTATCAAAATTAATAGTGTCATCATTAGTTCCATCAATTATATGTGCGTTTGATACTGCATTAGATGCTGTTGCTGAAATATTCTGAGCATTTGGAGGCATCATTGTAACTGAAGTCTTGATTGTTCCAGAACTATCTACCCATTTAACAACCCTGCCACCATTGAA
>Ga0098041_1000686_pt1 | contig 13386 bp, 8 predicted proteins | sample 8_EtaG_FD_77066 | JGI IMG/M metagenome (GOLD analysis project Ga0098041, IMG submission 77066) | Marine viral communities from the Subarctic Pacific Ocean - 8_ETSP_OMZ_AT15162 metaG | ecosystem: Environmental > Aquatic > Marine > Oceanic | place: Pacific Ocean | collected 2015-01-08
ACTCTTGGTTCAGTTGCGACCAGACCTTGCGCCCGTAGATTGCTTGGTAGGTTCCAGCAGTCGTGGACAGCATTGGGCTGTCAGCCTTCAGCAGTTCGCTACCAGAGTATGAGTAGCCCATTGCGTTTCCAGCGCCATAGTAGTAGCGCTCCATGTCAGTTATTGTTCGTACGTAATCTCTTGCCATAATCAGTTACCCCCTTCAAATGCTCTTCCTGCCAGTTGGTGGACTTCTTCCCACGACATCTGTGCTAGGTCTTGCGTTGATGGAATTGCAGTCACGTTCATTGACTTCTGGAGGGTCTCGCCGCTCTCGACTGGTGTGCCGATTGCGTCAATCCTCTCTCCAAGAGCCGCGATTGACTTCTGGATGTCCACTAGAGGACTGCGAGCGTCGAAAGCCGCGGCCTCTGCCTTGGAAATCTCCTCGGTCCTCTCTGTGTTGTATCGGTCAGCGAAGTGGTGCTCAAGGCTTCCCCTGAACTCCTGCTCTAGAGCCGCGGCCTTGTAGACCTCGTATGCGGCTTCTATGTCGCTCGCCTCTACATCGTTAGCAGACAGGTAGTCGGACTTCTTGAGTCCGGCGCGGGATAGAGCGTTGGTCGAAGGCTTGCCGCCCTCGCTCGTTCGTCCCTTGGTCTGTCCGGTTCGCTGTAGGTCGTTAGCAGACATCTCACCGGGAGTGGAACCCATGTTCTGCTTGGCGACATCGTCGCCATCAAAGTGTGCTCGTGCGGCTCCTGTGTCCACACCTGCGCTCTTTAGGGTGTCTTCCATCCAGTTGAGGTATTCGGAGGTGATAACGTCTGAGAATTCAGACTTCTCGACGTCTTCAGTCTTTTCAACATCGCCGCCGTCGTCCTCTGCCTTCTTGTCGTCTTTCTTCTCGTCTTTCTTGTCATCTTCTAGGAAAGCGGGTTTCTTCCCCTTCTCCAGAGAATCCAGACGGGTTTCTAGACGACCCAGAACATCACCTATCTGGTTCATCATATTGTCATTTTCTATTTCGGTCATTTTTGTCACCTTTTTATTTTCTTCCTTATCTTCTTTTAGTATTCTGAATGTTGCTTCTGGATTGATGCCTTTTTCGCAGATTGTCACTTCATGTAGTTCCAACTTGCTGATTTCTTGGTAGTCTCCATGTCTAGGGTCTGATTTTCTGACTCTTTTGAATGCCTGTCCTCCGATACTGAAACCCCTAAGTGCTCCTTTTCGGACTTCTGCGGCGACTTCCTTTGCTTTCTCGATATCATCACGTAACTGTATTACTACAAACATTCCGACATCGTCGACTTCGCTTTTCCACAACCTCCCTTCACTATCTGTATAATTAGGAATTACATCTCCAACTTGTATATTTGAGTGCGCTAACTGGACGTTTCTGTAAGATGGGTTTTCCATGAACTTACGAAATGCGTCCTTCAATGCCTCCTTTGTAATTAAATCGCCTTGCTTGTCCACCAGTTCTACGCTTGCATATCCTGCGACCACGAGTTCATTCCCTGCCTTGAGGAGAGAGATGCTCTCATTACTTGGTCTATGTATCTGGTACTGCACACTAATTCCCACCGTGTCTTGTCATGATATATAGATGAAGCGGGCGCTCATAGGTTACCAAAAGTCTCCAATTCCTCATCCTTATGTGCCGTTTCTGCTGCTTTCTTGCGCTTTCCGGGGTAGTCTTCCTCTTGTTCCAACTCTTGACCTTCTGGTTCTACCATATCATAGTCAGGCAGCGCGGATGGATGGACTAGTTCAGTTGGTCCTCTTGGCGAATCGACATCGAAATACATACCCTTACTGCCAGACATAGGATAATGCCCCTTCTCAAAATCATCAATCCTCTTCTCCAATCTGAGAAGGGCCTCTAGGTACTTCTTCGGCTTCTTGATTCTATCCTCGTCATTGGGCTTGATGATACCAGCACTCTCCTCCTCCGTGTCATTAGGGGTCATGGGCTCTTGCAATGGGGTGGATTCCTTCAACATCTCACCAAAAGCGGGTCTCCAGTATTTCTCAAGGCTCTTCGCTAGTCGAATCGGGTAGTCAGAATCAGAGAAACCAGCGATTGCCGCTATAGGATTCTGGGGACTATCATCGATTATGTCGTATTTCACCAAGTCATCTGAGAAATGCAGGATGAAATGACCCTCATCTAACTCCATTCCGAACGGAATATGGAAGTCATCGTCCGATTTGGTCATCAAAATCCACTTGGGATGCTTCTCCTCACCCTTCATATACGTCGATTTTGCGTCTCTGAGAAGCAGTTTAGCGTCCTTATTCTCATCCAAAAGCCCCTTTACAGCACTCTTTAACCCCTCTTCATCGGTTATTTTGAGCGTAGAAGGGCTTGGGATGATGACATTCTCATGACTATCGAACTGTCCTCTGAGAACCTTGACACGTTCTCTGGTACTCATATCGGTGACATCATTACCATCGTAATGCATAATATCGCTGACATACAGCGTACCGGAGTTCAGAACCGCATCAATGGTGAAATTGTGCTTGCATAACTTTCTGAGGGACTTGTTCATCTCATCCGACAGAGCAAACTTCTCATGCTCGATATCGGTGATGGTCAGACTGTTCTTCCTCCTCTTCACCTTGATTCTCTCTCCCTCGTAGAATACGGAGACCACCCACTCACCAGTGAAACCCCTCAGTTGATTGAGGTCTTCTATGTCGAAAATCTTGTGCATCGGCTCTATCAGAGGCATCTCCTTCGGTAGTTCCTTCAATAAGAGGCCGGAAATCGTAGTTGGTCTGCTGGTACTCACTATGTCCGGTCCCATGGTATCCACCATCGACATGGGTTGCGTTTCTGTAACTCTCTGAGTGGGACTCTGGCTATCACTCCAAGGGAGAACCGTATTAGGGTCTTCCAATGAGGTCTGTAATTCAGAGGTCACATCGTCACCATGGACCTCCGCATACGTATCGTGAGCGGGGAACACTAGATGCTGTTCAGTCGTCTCGGTCCCGAGTTGCATACCAGTAGCGCCCACATTCGCACTGACAGACGGTAGCATCAGAGCACCTTCCCTCCTCATTGTCGGACTGGTGTAGTGTGATAACATGGATGCCCCACCCATCACCCTACCATGTCTACCGGGATGCAATTGCGTTGTGGTTGTGGAGACAAGGGGAACTTGTCTGCTGTCCATTGCCATATTGGGTGCTATAATCTGAGGGTCATAGGATACTAGGTTCTTCAAACGCCTCCTCGCTTGTTCTACGAATGGTTTGCTACCTCCTAAATGTGGCTGTTTTAGTTTCTTGTTCCCTTCATCAGCGAAATGATGAGAGAGTCCGAAGTTAGCCAAGTCCTCAGAGCCATGTCGTTTTGGATTTTGAAACATCCTCATGAGACCGGCTATAGAGGTGAATACAGGATGATTCCTAACGAAGTCATTGACGAATGAAGATTTTCCCTTCATATCTTGACTGACTGGTAGCACCTGCCCACCATATCTAACAGAAGGCTCAGGATGCTCTGCTCTGAAACGCTCACCATAGTCGTCATAAGCACCATCCAGACTCTCCTCAGTGGTCTCATGAGAGTCCCAGTCGTGTCCCCTACCATACGTGTTACCCTGCGTCTGCATCCTATGGTACTGCACCTGCAATCTAGCGAGTTCCTCCAAATCACCGCTTTCCGCTACCTCCTGTATCCTAGATGCCAGCATCTCCAACTTCTTCTGTTCACGCTCGGTCCTGACACCCCTCCTCTCTAGACCATGCCAAGCCTCGCCATGCAATTTGCTGATTTGGGAGTCAACTTGAAGCAAGTCCCCTATGCTTGCAACTCTTCTGATGGCTGGCTCTTCCCCCTCCTTGTACTCTGGTAGGCTCCCATGAAGCCTCTTGACTACCTCCTTGTCTATGGGGTCATCCCAATCTAGACCTAGAAGTTTGCAAATCTCCTTTGGTGTGTGCTCATTAGACACCTCAGTGCCTATGAAGGAGTCGCTTCCCATCCCCAGCAATTGGGCTATAGGGAGGTGAACCGATTCACCATGATGCCCCTCGACTGACCCCATCACCGTTTGAGTACCCACATCGGGTGCTGTGACATGGAGCCCCTTACCGTCAGGCATCATCATCGCTATATCCTCATGAGATAGGTGCATGGTCATCAACTCTGCATCATGCATCAACTGAGCGTGATTGGCTATGAACTTGGCAGGGTTGGATGGGTCGAATGCGTCAGGGTCTAACTCCAAGAAGCGGTCCTTCAATACGGAGGCCAATCTCATGACGGCTTCATCCATGCTCTTCCTCGTCATATCGTACTGATTGGCCTCAAGACTCTCATGTGCATGACCCTTCTTGGTCTTGTCTCTTATGAAACCCGATATCATATCCGTCTCTAGAGACTTCAACTCGGCCAAATCCCCCTCTGGTAGATTGCTCTCCATACGCTCGATTTCTATCACCCTCCTCAGTTCACCTAGATTCCTGATGCCCCAACGATTGGATGGTGCTGTCACGGTGAGTGAGCCGAAACCACTCTCAGTGGGGTTGGAGATGAGATTCCTCAATCCCCTAGCACTCCCGATATTCTCTCCAGAAGCACTCATCCCTGAAGTCATAGGGGATTCCAAATCAGTCAAAGGCGTCTGATACTCCTCTTCTGGTAGTGTCTCTGGAAGGCCACCGCTGAGGTCGTCTAGTTGATTACCGCTACCTCTCTTGATTCTGCTCTCTCGTGGGGTCTCCGTCAATTCGTCAATGAGACTAGTGAGACCAGTGTCATCTATGATGTTCAGGAAGTCTGCATCGGAGTCTGCATAGGCCATTCTGTGGTCTGCATCCAACTTCAGCATCTCCTTGGTACTTAGATTGGAGTAAGGTGAGCCCAATTTCAGTTCCCCATTGGGGTCTTCCCGCCAGATGCCCTCGCTATCTTGACTCCATCTCATACCCGGTCTGTGTTTGACCCCCATGCTGGTTCCACGACGAACGTATTCATGCGTCTGCTCTCTGATTTTCTTATCGCTGAAAGAGGGGTCGTTCTTGACCCCAAGCGCGGTTGAATGATTATCGGTGAACTTGCTGTTTCGCTCTCCTACTGTTTGAGATATCAAGAAGCCCTGAGCATTACGACTATGCTCAATCGCATCTCTATGTTCCTCTACGCTCATAGCGTCTCTGGCATTATTCAGACCATGGAGAATCGCAGAATCGTGGTCTCTGGTATTGTTCTTGTTGTTCCTAGCCTTGAATTTGCCGGGATTCTTAGGACTGTCTGGAGTGCTACTATCAGAGGGAGAGAGCATATTGACGAGAGCACCTGACTGCACGCTGGGGCTGGTCACATAGGGGGACAAGACCTCTGGTATGAAATGCGCTAGGAGCCCCATCATCGAACCCTTTGGCATCATCTGACCAGTCGCGTGTATCTTACCGAGAAGACCATCGAAAGCCCCCTTAACGTCAGTCACAGGGACATCTTCATACTTTCTCGTCTTGGGATTGAACCTCTGGGTGTAGTTGTTCTCTCTAGGAGCGAAGGTGGTAGCCAACGCTTCCAGTAGATGATGGGAGGTCATCGGGTCGCCCCCATGCTCGTATAACCTTGAGAAGAAGTCAGAGAGGCCTCTCTTCATTCCCATATCATCTTCGACGTAATGCCCATCTGGGTCTTCGTCAATCCCATTGGCACACTTGATGAAACCAAACAGGTTTCTGATTTCCTTCTCTATCTTGGAGAAACCCAAGAAGGACTCTCTTGACTCCGCTATCCGCTCCATCTGCTCTTTGCTGATGTTACTGGGATGGTCTTCCGACCAATCATCGAAGAACTCATGCGACTCGACTTGGTGAAACTCGCCGTTCTTGTCCTGCCTCCAACCCACCAACCTCAAGAAGTCCTTCCAATTCAACTCCTCCTCTGGGGTCTTGTTGTTGTTGAGCACGCCATCGTACTGGTCTTGCATGGCAGCATGAACTGGGTTATCATGAGGCTCACCAGCAGTCCCATCGTCATTCAGCAAATCAGCATGGGTTCCTTCGGTGAATTCCCTGACCTTAGCCTTGAAGCGCTTCGGCTCTTTCAAACCGACAATGGGCATCGTGGCCTTGCTACCCGGTGCATGACCGGCCATCTGAGAGAGGAAGGTGTGTAATTCAGAACCGCCCTCCCCTAGAACGCTTTGCACTGCGTTCCAAACGGACCCTCTCTCGTAGAGTCTCTCCCCACTGGTATCAGCATCGCTTTCCACGTGTTTTCCGCGATTAGGGCCTGTGGAGGAACCTCGACGTTGCGTGTGGTTGTATTCTGGGGTGAATCTCATCAAGAAGTTCCTCTTGATTAGACCCATTGGTATCTTGGTTCCATCACCCAACGTGATTTCCTGTTTCCCATGAGTATCAGTACCATGTTCCATTATGTGGTCTATGACCCGAGTCCTGTCTCTGGGTTCCAACCACTCAAGACCGAGCATATACCCCATGTGTCCCAATTGATGAGCGTGCTTCCTACCCTCTGCACCGCCTCTAGTCTTCTGGTACACTTTGCTCATTATCTCATGCTGTTTCTCTGGTGGTAGGTCACCAATACTCAACCTTGGGTCGATATTCTCAACTGCCTCTTCTATGAGCCCCTGCTCGTCCATGGTGGCGTCGTCAATGGAGAGGGCATCGCTCTGATGGGCGTCCGGGCTATCCCAGTTCTCCTGAGCCTGTTTCATGTGCTCCTGCCTCTGTAAGCGCTCTGGTAGGTTCTTCTTCTCTGGGTTTTCCTCCAACCAGTTCCTGAAGGCCCTCTCATACAGCAAGTCCATGCTATGAGCACCCATAGTACCACCCAAGACAGAGCCGAGGAAGGAAGACTTGGCCTCTCTACTCTCCTCGTACTCTCTCCTTAACCAAGCGTCGAAACTCAGACCATCCTCGTTGTTATGGTCACCTTTGGGGTCTGCCTCTACGTCTCTTCGGTATTCGTTCCTAACGACCTCGTCCATCTGCGCTATCTCTTCTTTCCTCGTTTTCTCATCGGCGGCGTCAGAGTGATGTTGAATCGGATAACCATTCGCTATCCTCCATTGGGTGAAGTGGTCGTTCGCAAAGGCATCTTTGGTCTTAGCGAGAGTCTTGTCCATGCCTCTGATTATCTGATGCGTCGAGTTGTCATTCTCATGCTTCGCTATGGCCTTCGCGTGCTTCTCAGCCATACTCTCGGCATCTGAGTTCCACTCACCATCGAACGGGTCACTATCCTCGGTCCTCCAGACGTAGTTCCTCAATAACTCACTCATCTGACTCCTGCCGGTCTTTGAGTTCTTCTTCCTCAGAGGATGGACGCTCTCATGCCAATAGTGGTAATTGTCATTGATGCCAGCATCGGGGTCAACCGAAGGCCATTCAGAATGGATGTGCTCCTGCTTGTTCACAGGGAGATAGTGCGTGCCAGCGGGTCTGACCTCTCCAGCCATATGCTCCTCAAGGATGCTCTGTAGCATCTCGTTCTTCGCCGCCTTCTCCTCCTCTGTTTTCTCTGGAACCTTATCGAAATCAGGGTTACCAGCCTCATCTAAGAAGCCACGCTCACCTGCTAACTCATCAAGGTCATCCCACACCCTATGGTCAGTTATATGCTGTAGGGAATCCAGTTTGAGAGCCCTCAGAGTATCCATGATGGAAGTGTTCCTCTGGAACATATGACGACCAGTATGACCTGTGGCGAAGCGAGTCAGTAACTTTCCCTTTCCCCTCTTGTCCCTATCAACAAACACACGCTCCTTCCTCTTTCTCCTCTCGGTCTTCTCGGCTTTGAGGATAGCACCGAGGCATATGGCGTCGAATCGAGTTCGTGGAAAGGCGATGTCGTGCCTTATGAGATTGACAGCGGATTCTGAGTATTCCTCTGCTTCCTCATCATAATCGGAAGACTTGAGAATGGCGGTGTAGAGATTGTCTCTGTGTCTCAGATAGACCTGTAAAGCGTCTTCTCGCATACCAACATCTCCTCTCTCACCTACTCTGAATCACTGGTGTAGGAGCAGCGCCATAGTCACGAGATTCTTTGCATTCCCTAAAGGACATATCGTGCTTCATACACCCAGTATGAGAGTCACCGCCGCATTCATTACATCTACCCATAGGGGCTATTCCCTTCACCAGAACCAGTTTCTTACCCATCTTGACGCCTCACTCAAGAGACTGCCCAGAATGTTCTTTGCCACCAGCACTGTCTTCCTTCACGTTGGTGTCATGAGTGTTGAGTTTCTTAGAGAGAGCATCCATGTTGACGGATGAGGTCTTGGCCCCCTTATTAGCCACATCAGTGGTATCTAATAGAGATTGATTAGTAGTGTAGAAGGCATTGCGTGAGGACTCGCCTTGAACTATGTGGAATTCCTCACCTGCTGGTTCTGTGCTGAATGAGGTAGCCATGTGATGAACTCCCTTCTCTATCTCATCTGCTCTCTTCACTAGGCTCTCTGCCTTCTGTAGCATCTTCTTGACTTCGCTTGAGGACTCTTGGTATCTTGGCTTCATCTAATACATCTCCTTAACTTCTTTGTGTTGTGCGGCCATGTCATGAATCTCCTCCCATGTCATGGTGTGAATCTCCTCATTGGTATAATTGTCAGGCATATCCTTGTTCTCCTTGAGAATCTCATCACCTCTGAAGCCATCGGGCATCACATCCTCGGAGAGAGGAGTGCTGACTGGTACGTAACCTGCCTTCCTCAACATCGCTTTAGGCGACTTCACTGTTCTTCTGAGTTCTTGCAACTCGTGGTCCATGGACTCCATCTTGGTGATGAGAGTGCTCATTAGTCTCTCTGTTGCTGATTCTTCTTCACTCAAAGAATCACCCTCACACTCTACGTCCGAATGTTCCAGAGGATTTCTTTATCTGACCATGAGAGCGAGACGCAGGGATGAAGCCGGGTAGAACCGAATCTCTCTGAGATACATCGAAATTCTCTCCTGTCTCATTGAATTTAGCCAGAGGGACGCCGCCAGCGAAGTGCGAAACGCCACTCAAATCCTCTAGATTCTCAGATTTCTTGATAGCAGCCGTCAAATCGTCATCGAGATACTCTGCAAATTTCTTTATCTCCACAAGATGAAGACGCGCATTCATGGCGTCTCCTTCCTCTACAGCCTTCTGGAATGCCTCGGTATGCACCCCCATCTTCCTCACCATTGGGTCCATTTTCTCTATGTTCATAATAGCCACTGCCCCTTCCGAGTCTATATCCCTTATTTCAATCATGCCCCTTTAATGCGCTTTGCATTGGAAATACCGGCTTGATTTTTCTGTGCAAGTGAATTAGGTGGCCCCCTCTGTTGGACGCTAGTTACGGGCGAACCGATACCCGGACTGGTTCTACCTTGTGGACTCGCTGGACCCTGTGGAGTTCTGATACCCGCTCCTTCGCCTCCGGGTTGGGAAGGGGGGACTATCATCTGACCACCCGGCATCTGACCGGGAGGCATACCGGGCGGTGCTCCGGGTGGTGGCGGCATTCCCGGCGCTCCTTGCTGTTGTTGTGGGTCAATCTTCTTGTACGTGAAGCGAATGTCCCTGTCACCCTCCTCCATCAACTCTGGTTGATAGCCGAGCATAACCATCCTCTGAGCGAGATTGACTTCCATCTCGTCCCTTCGTAGTCTGGTAATCTCATCCTCCTCCTCGTTAGGGTAGAGTGTAATCTTCCAATCTGTGACTCCCATCTGATTGAGCATACGTGGAAACAAGACGTCGGTGTATACCTTCTGTCCGAACTCCACTGCCCTATTGGTCACGAGTATCTGCATTCCCTCGTTATTGAGACCACCACTCTTACCGTTGTCAATCATGAAGATGCTACTGACACCATAGAAAGCGGCAATCCTGTTCCTCAACTCGTCCCTGACTGCAATGTATTGCATCTCCTCAAGGGTATCCATGAACTTAATCCACTGAACACCACCCCTACCAGTCTGGCTCTCTATGCCGACCTTCGGTATGTAATGGGGGTCTCTCTCCATCTTCTCATCGACTGTCTTCCAGAAGGACTTCATCGACTCTAGGTTATCAGTCGTAACTGAGATGATACCCTTCGGAGAGCGTCTCTTCTGGTATGCTGTATACATATAATTGTCCATAGCCGTGAGAGTCATGGCCTGTCTCCACATGGTGTTGACTGGGCTTCGACCATACAACTTGGACGGGTTATACTTGCTGAGATGTATGACCTCCCCCTCAAGGTAGTATTGGGTCTTACCGCTACCTGCCATATTCACATAATGAGCCTCTTGCTTCTCAGACCCGCATACCTCACAAGGTGACTTCTCACCGGGATAGGATATCTGGTCCCTATGAAGAGGGCAAACCTTGTATCTACCACCGCGTACTCCACGCTTGTCTGATACTATACGCATGAAGATTGGGTCTCCCCTGATTACTTCCTTTATCCTGTAGAATGCGATGTCCGAAGTCTCGGGTTCCACATAGTATTCCTTGATGAGAATCAAGAAGGCATCATCGACTATATTCAAATCCCTCTCAATCTCATGGAGAACGTGAACGAAATTCTGCTCCATCGAGTTAGTCTGCTTGAGAAGCCACTTGGGGTAAATCATCTGGTCTACCTCTGGTTCTCTCACTTGACCTCCACAGAGTTTGCACTGCTCTACCTCGTGGGTATACTCCTCCTCACATTCATCGCACTTGAACTGGAACTTCTTCTCCCAGTAGTACCCTCTCCTAAATACCTCCTGCGCTAGTTTCGATATCACGGTTCTGAGAATCAGATTCTCGTGTGCGACTGCGTAGAGAGCCGGGATGGTGATGCCTTGCGCTAGGACAGGCTCTTGGATGCCAGTCGTATAGAGGGGCATTTGCGGTTCTGGTGTCGTTCTCCTTCTGAATGGAGAAGCGAGACTTCTGACGAAACGCCCGAGGATACCAGTTTCCTGCTCGTCTGCCATCAGAGACCCTCCTGCCACTTTCCTATATCATCCTTCGTAACGCCCCATTCGACCAATAGATTGTCACTTTTCTCCTCAACGTCCTTCCAATTCTCGTATTTCACCAATTTCTTCAACTCCTCTTTCCTCATTGAGTCACTCTCGTCTATGAAGGCCAAAACCGCTTTTGCCTGCGTCTTCTTCATTTGAAGATGAGGCATTATCTTGCTGAGGAGTTTTCTGATGTCTCCCTTTGAGTAGAATTGTAACCTATGCTGACTCCTCTGACTGTCCTTGTATAGTTTCTGGTCTAGTTGGAGGACTCCACATCCAAGGGTCTTCTGCAATTGCTCGCAATGAATCCTACCTCTGCTCCCTGTGGCTATGAAACCAGCACGAGGCTCACCTCTCTTGGTGATGGAAATGTAGCCATCTGCATCGAGGAAGCCAGCCGCATATGCGTGCGGGTCTTTGAGAATCAGTCCAGAGATATCCATCTTGACGAAGGTTCCCCTCTTCGCTCCCCCTATGATATCCATCTCCTCCCCATATATACTAATCATCTTGGAGAGTTTTGCGGGTGTCATGCTCTTATGGAGGACATCCTCATCCAACAGATTGGTGTAAATCTCTCGTCCAGACATAGGACCGTGTTTTGAGAGAAGTTCAGAAGAACCATGAAGAGTATCGAATTCGTGCTTGGTGAGTCTGTCTGTATGATGAAGAGAGGACTTCCATAGACTCCTAGCCTCTCTCTTGCTCTCCATGGCACTCACCCAAGACTGCTTCTGCTCATCGTCCCATACGTCTTCGACGGATTCTAGCATCTTGATTGTGTCTTCTGCATCACACCACATGATACAAGCGCGTACTAAACCAGATTTCCTCATATTGCCGAACTTGCGTAATGATTTGAGGTTCCTATCGTCGACACCCAGTTTCATAATTGTCCCATAATACTCGTCTCCCCACTCAAGACCCTTTATGGTTTGATTGACCTCTAGTGATTTGAGGGTGCGAATATCGGAGATGATGTCATCTATCTCCATTTTCGCCTCCTTGTTATGCCTCCTAGCCTTTCTCAATTTCACAACGAAGTCAGAAGCGCTATATCCAAGATTGGACTCAAACCAGCCTTCTCCGTTTTCTGTGAACATCTGCATATCATCAAATCCAGTAAGAGTCGTTAATATGGCAGTCTTTCACAGTAGTCGCGTTCATGGTATCATCCACCTGTCCTTCTTGGCTCCACCGCTGAACCACTCATCGAACTCAGGCATGACATCGTCAAGGAGGACGACTGTACCCTTGAACTCCTTAGTGGCCCAATTAGCGAGAGCGAGGCTCATCGCTAGGTCGTCATGGACGCCAACGCTCTCCAACTTGCCGTTCTTCTGCATCCCGAATCGATTCAACTCAGTCTCCAACTGATGAGTATACTTCCTGCTTTCCTCGTCACCATATGGGGTCTTGATGTGTCCCTGCTCAAATGCTAGTAGTAATGACATGAAAAGTGACTCCTTCTTCGTTCGTGTGGTCATGAATACTCTTATCGGCATATCAGCGGCTAACTCCTTCATCTCAGCCTCCAGCATACGCTGGAAGTTGTTCCCCTCAAGTTCAATCAGGTCTGGTTGGAACCTATTATTCAATATTACCATCATTCTCTTCTGTGCCATGCTGGACATACCTCTCTCATGGACTACGTGAATCACCTGCTTGAGAGGTTCATTCGGTAACATTCTCATCACCGTCATGGCTGTGAAGTCAGCGTTCTTGTCAGATGCGATGGCGGGGTCATGTCCGATGAAGTGCTGACCGAAGACGCCATCTGGCTCCCCTTCCTCGTTGTAATTGGTCTCTGCTCTGGACATCAGTTTCAGTTCTGTGTCTCTTGCCGCCTCAAGTATGTCCATCGGGAACATACTGGCTACGTCATGGATTGGCTCGCATAGGTACTCTCGTGTGAACTGTATCGCTGGCATCGACATACGCCTCTGCTCTAGGGAGTCCATGTCCCACCGCTCAGGCCAGAGTGCGATGCCTTCCTCGTTTATGGCTGGGTAGGTCTCGACACGGAACGTCTCCTTCTGCTCCAATTCGGCATACAGGTCGTTGTAACTGAAAGGGGTTCCAACCATCATCAGTTTGCTGCTGTGGTGGAGGACCGGAAGTAGGACACCGTAGAACCAATCAGCGGTCTTCGCCAACTCGGTGGCTGTGGTTCCCCAGAGGATATCGTCACAGACGACTATGTCTGGGTGGAAACCACGAGTGGCTCCCCCGACTGACTTAGCCATCATACGAGAGCCATTGGTGAACTCAAAGTAGGACTTGGCCCAAGGCTTCCCCTGTGGCTTCAAGTGTCTGAGGACATCGTTCTCCTCTATGAGATTGCGAACGAACCTCATGTGCTCAAGAGTCTGCTCAAGGGAGTGAGAGAAGACCATCACGTGCTTGCCGGGATTGAAT
>Ga0098041_1000687_pt1 | contig 13365 bp, 17 predicted proteins | sample 8_EtaG_FD_77066 | JGI IMG/M metagenome (GOLD analysis project Ga0098041, IMG submission 77066) | Marine viral communities from the Subarctic Pacific Ocean - 8_ETSP_OMZ_AT15162 metaG | ecosystem: Environmental > Aquatic > Marine > Oceanic | place: Pacific Ocean | collected 2015-01-08
ATTGTATCAGCAGTTTCAAAATCTATTTTTGTTTGGTCATCTTCACCAATTTTAACATCAGTAGCTAAAATAGATGTAATGCCTGTTTGTGCAGCGTCTATTGCAAAATCAATATTATCATTTGTTGTATCATAAGTAACTGTAATACCACTTTCAGTATTACTAGATATCATATTAGTTCCAACAGTATCTCTAATATAAGTTGCTAAAGCTGTTCCATCTACAGTAATTGCATCTGCTTCAAGAGTACCATCAACATCTACATTTCCAGAAAAATCACCAGTAGCTGCATCTAGTTCTCCAGATAAAGTAATATCAGTAGCACCTGTAATAGCACCATTAAGTGCAACTGCACCATTAATATCTATTGTTGTAGCCGCTATTTGTACTTCTGTGTCTGCAACAATATCTAATTGACCATCAGCAGATGAATTAATATATAAAGCAGAATCTCTAAAAAGAAGTTTATTGGTACTATTTAAAGTTAAACCTGTCCCGTCAGTGTGTGTTAAAGTTGTATCAGAGTCTGCACCAAATTTTAATACAGAAGAATCAGATCCTAGAATAAGATCATTTGGTAAAGTAACATCAGAACTTGCATCTTCAAAAACTAATTTACTTGCAGGCATTGTACAAAAAACATCTTTTGTACCTGCAGCAAAACTTGTTGCACTATCACTATTAGAAGAAGATATTACAGTTGTTCTTGTTAAATCAGAACTGTCTCCATCTAATGTTCCAAGGCCAACTTCCCACTCATCAGCAGTTTGATGAACAATTGCATAATAAGTAGTATTGGAATTACCAACACCACTACCAAAAGTTTCAAAACCAGTAACTGCTCCACCAAGAGACACGGCTCCTGTTCCTGTGGTTGTAGTTGTTTCTTTTACACGATCATTAATGACTAATGCCATTTAAATTTTTCTCCTATGCTAATCTTAATATAGCGTTACTTGCATCTGCAGTTGGAAACTGAATTGTAAATGTTCCACTTGTAGATGTTTTATCACCACCAAAATCTAAAATAGCAACTGCTTTATTAGAATCAGAACTATTATAAATTAAAGCTCCTCTTGCTGTAATTGTAGCAGATGTAAACGATACATCTGAAAAATCACAAAGAGCTGTAGTTCCAGAAGTAGTGGGGGTAACACTAGTTAAAGTTCCTCCTCCTGCTGAATAAGTTCCTGAATCAGAAACCTCATTTGAGCTTGAGTAGGCAGTTGTGCTAGCATCTAAAGAAGCAGAACTTGTATATAGCGCAATTTTAAAAGTATCACCTGAGGTTGCAGTAAAATTATGCGTACCTACGAGTAACTCTTGTTTAAAACTTGTGCATACAGCTTGAGTTATTGCCATGTTTAATCCTCCTTATGGATTCATTGATTTAATAGGGGTTCTTAAAGCCCCGTGCATATATTCATCTCTTCGGTGCCTTCCTTGTTGTTCCATTGCCAACTCTTGGATAGCTCTTTGATATGAACCTTCATATAATTGCAGCATTTCTGCTGGACCCTTCAAGAATTTGAAGGCCTCTGCAAGACAACCATATAATAATGCTGACGGAGCATTATCACCTAACCACGTTGTGGTATTTGAACTAGACAGTCTTGTTGGTAATCTAGTTATAGCTAATTCGACATTATAAGCAGAATCTGGCGTTGGCGCAACTATTAATGAGTTGTGATCCCACCATGACCAATATTTTGGTGTCCCTGTTGATGTTCTATCTGGGGCAAATTCACTTATAAAACTAACATCTCTTTGTTCTAAAAAAGTTCTTGTTGGTGTCCCTGAGGCAGGGTAAATCATAAAAGACCTTATTGTTCCTAGGGATTCTGGTGTAGGGGAAGATCCGCCAGGTAAAGAAATAAATGCGTTACTTGAAGTTAAATTAGCAGATTGATTTGATTTAAAGACATCAAGATCCACTTCTCTAAATATTCTATTTTCTACATGTTCAATAAAATCATTGGTTATTGTAGATGTTAAAACATCTGTACTTACTTCAGTATAATCTAAAATTTGTTGAGTTAATTCTGCGTATGTTGTCATGATATACTCACCGTTACATTATTAATAATCATTGACATATTTGTATCATTTGATTGTTGAGGTTGCATTGTATTATTTTGATCAAAGATAGTTCTCCTTCCAACCAATATTTCTATTGGCTCGCTTCTATCTGGCCTTGCATTTGATAATGCTTCGGCATCTGCCGCATGTGTTGTGGCCTGTTCATCTTGAGGATGCCTTGCTTCAAATTCAGATTTATGAACAAGATTACCATTCCATTCTTTTTTCATTTCATTGTATGGAAATTCCATGCCACTTCTGTCTGAAATTGCTTTTGCATATTTGCCACTTGCGGTAGCCATTACATAACTCCTATCTTTGGAACAAGCTTAACAGAAGTTCTTGTACTGTCTTCTGCCGCAGCTCTTTGCCATTCATCTTCATAAACTTGTTTAAGTAATTGTATTCTTTCAGGAGCTTTTTTCATTGCAATATAGTAAGCAAGGCCTGCTACTAAACAGGGTAAAAATCTAAAAGGAACTTCTGCATTATTTGTATATGCTCCTGCGTCTTGTATTCTAGTCAATGCGTAATATTTAAAAGTATCTGCTGCATTAGGTTCTGGATACAAGTATAATTTAGGTGTAATAGATCTTTCTAAATAATATTGTGTTGGTGTTGCTGATGTTGTTTTTTTGGCTATGTGTAAATATTCAGCTCTACTAATTCTATCTAATTGCGAATCATTAGTTGTATCAGATGCTGTAGTTAATACGGCAGACATAATATCTACGACATCAGTTCCTAAATCATAGGAAAGTGTTCCTGAGGTTAATGTTTGTGTTCTTAATTCAATAGTCCAAAGATTTAATCCTCTATTTCCCCATTCGGCAAATAAAAGATTCATAGATCTTCGAGCCATTTTAAGGTCAAATCCTGAACGTACAGAAAGCCCACATCTTTCGTAAGCTTCTTCAATAATCTCTTCTACAGTTAGATCAAATGTTGTTGTGCTTGATGTAGCCATATACCATTAATATATTTTCTGAAATTCAGCTATTATTGTGTACATGTTACCTGAATCTGCGGCACCTGGTACAACTAAATTAACATCACTTTCGTTACTGTTACTAGTTTTATCTGCAGGTATTCCACCAAATTCTCTAAAATCCCAATATCCTGTTCCAGTTAAACCAATTATAGGAATATCACCGTCTGAGTCTTCTTCATCTAAACGAGCATAAGAGTCTCCTCCATCTCCACCTTGACATGAAAACCAAACTCTAAGTAAACCTAAATGTGCTACAGAAGTTCCGTCAGCTCTTGCATCTAATGCTGATACATCGCCAAAAACTGTTGTAGCTCCTGATCCATCTGATTGATTAACAATTTTAATTACGACACGATTGTCGTTTTGTTGTAGGATTGTTGGTCCTGTTACTGTATCTGCCATTTGTTTCCCTCCTTAATCAAGAAACGTGGGGCCGAAGCCCCACAGTATTATTTTTAATTGTCTGCGAATGCAGGTGCATCTGCACCTTCTGAGTAACCCCAAATTAGCCAATTAGTACTGTCTTTAGCCATAATGTTAATCTCCATACCACCAAAGTCTGTAAGAGTTAATTTTGAGTTAGAGTTTCCATCAGAATAAATAGTTACATTATCCGCATTTGAATCTGCATGAACAACACCGCCAATGAAGTAATTGGCATCAGCCCCTGTATCAAAGATAAGGTTTTCTGTTTCTTCTGCTGCTCCACCATAAATAAATTTAAAGTGAGAACCAGCAACTGGTGAAGGTAGTGTAATTGTTCTATTTGCTGAAATAGCAGGGACTACAATTAGTCTTCCACTATGTGTTGCATTAGTAAGAGTTGTATCTTCATCTCCTAATGTAACAGGTCCATCACCCATAGTGATGATTTCAGTAACTGCTCCAGTAGAGGAGTTTTTACTTATTGTTTTTATAGTATCTTCAGATCTTATTGGACCTGAAAAAGTTGATTTAGCCATTTTAAACCTCCTTGGTTATATAGACCTTTTACTACGTAGTCTCTATATCGTCTGCGAATGCAGTCTACGCAGCTATTATAATTATATATATACAGTTTTAGAAGAAATTTGCAATAAGAATGGGCGTAATAATACGCCCATTCTAGAGTTTTTATTATGCTCCTGGTGAGCCGAAAATACCTCTAGGGTCAGACCAGCCGAAGCTGTATCTTTCTCTAGCTTTGTATCTTACGTTACCAGTATCAAAGTCACCTTCCATTGCAGTTTTAATCGGTGAACGATTAAAGTGCTTTAGACCGTTTGGTGCATCTGTCTTAATGAAGAAAGCATCAGTATCAGTTAAATAATGATTTACAACATATCCACCTGGGATCATTCCCATGCTTCTTACTGCATTAGTATCATTATCTGATGTAGATGTTCTTAATTCAGTCTTCATAAGTCTTTCAGCAACAAACTGAAGATTCACAGGAATGATCATCTTAGTTGCTTTGACTGCTACTTTTAAGCCACGATTATCAATAAAGCCTGCAATGTCAATTAATGCTTGCTCTAGTGATGTTTCGTTCAAGTCAGCAGATGTTGATAGTTCGTTGGCATAATTGCCACCTGCTACTGTTAAGTGTGCAGTTGAACATAATTCAACACCGTCTCCGCCTGTGTAAGAAGAGTTAAATGCTCTGTTAAGAACATTTGCACCCTTAATTTCTTTAGCGTTTGCCATTGAACGTGCTAAAGCTTTTGTGTATCTAGAACTAAGACTATCGTAAAGGTTATCCTCTACTGCTTCCTCAGTAATAGCAAAAGCTAGTGCCATTGTTTCGTGTGAGTAACGACTAGTGTATGCTTCAGTTGCGTCATCATATTGGATGCCTGCTCCTTCAGCTTTCACTGGTGCGGTACCAAATCCTGAAAGCTCAACTTCTTCTTCAAATGCTCTGTCTGAGCTTTCAACATCGAAAATTGACTTCCACTCTTGGTCGTATCTTGCATATTCCAGACCGAATAATGCATTAAGACCAGGTTCCAACTCTTTAACGAGTTGACTTCTTGATATAGCCATCTATTAGTCCTTCCTATTAGATACCAGCAGTGTTGCTATAGTATAGACCTTCGTTAATTTTAACTAGGAAATTACCGTTTGCACTTGCTGTGTCATTATTATTTGGATCCGTTGTTACATCCACGATTCTCATTTGAGCTGTTGCAGCTGTTATTGAACTAGAATCAAGCTCTTGCTTAGAACGGCCTGTAGCTGTGCTACCTGCGTGAGTTGATACAATATCAGCGTTAGCACCTCTATTGGCAGGCCATGAGGCTCCAATATTTGTGCTGTCTTCTTGAGCTTCGTAGATCACTCTTGGATCGTCGATTATAAAGGCCACTGCATCAGTTGCTGTTGTGCTAGCGGGCCAATATTTTGAGTATGTAGGTTCACCTGCAGAATTAGTGTAGAAACATCCATTAAATACGCCAACTAAGTTAGTTGCTGCCGCAGCTCCAACAGTGATTGTACCGTCAGTATGCAGTTCAACAGCATCGCCTGTAAATATGTTTGTACCATATTCACTTGCAATTCCATAACTTGTTTGGCCACCATTAAAAGGTGCTCCACCCATCATCTTTGTAGGTCTAAACCCATAAGGGGCATCTTTATTTGCCATGGTTTAAGTCCTCCTATAAAACCAGTTAGGTTTTTATTGTTAAGTTATAGTGATAGGAGGTTTTCAAGAATTTTACTTCTTATCTCCTCTACCACCACCAAAAGTAACACGACTCTGTCTATCGACAGTAATCGGCATACTTCGATGCTGCTCCTTATAAAGATTATTGTCTACAGATTGCTCTTGTGTTTCCGTCATGTCACGAAAATACTGAGATCTGCTTTCAACTGTTTCAATCGGTATACGAGCAAGCAGTAATCCACCTACACCTATAACTCCTGCGTGTGCCCCGTCTTCAATAGTTGGAGAAGCAAAATTTGGGTACTCATCTGCACGAACTAGCTCAAAACCTTCTCTTAGTCTTGAAGCCATGTTTTTTTTATCGTCTGTGCCTAGAGTTTCTGCTCTAATCCATCTATGTCTGAAACCTTCGGGTGCTTCAGGTGCTTCTAAGCTTGATGGTGGGCGCCATGGTTGTGCTCTCTTTGTTTTTTCACGAGTTGCATCAGTGCGTGAGGTCTTCTTGGTAGTTTTATTTTCCATTGCTATTACTCCTTCACGTATTTAGCGTATTCCTCCAGAGGTACTCCAAGTCTTTTGGCGATATGGACTTGGCTCGGAGATAGTCTAACTGTTTTGCGTCCAGATGATGATTGCGTCGTTGAACGACCTGCAGATGCTACAGATTGGACGGGCTTTGTAGCTCCTGTATTTTGAACCCCATCAAATTTGTGGGGAAACTCTTGTCTCATCCTAGAATCAATTTCAGAATAATATTCATCTGAATTTGGATCAAAGCCTTGTTCAACTACTTTTTTATGAATACCAAAACTAGCGTAAGTCATCGCTTCGTCTTGTCCAAACCAAGTGTTTTTATCGGCCCAGGCTTCCGCCTTAGGATCTTTACGTTTAGGAGGTGTTTCTGCAGGAACTGCCTGCTCTTTTGCCTCCTCTTGAGAAACTCTTCTAGCTTCTGTTGTAGCTAAAACCCTTTGATTGTCAATAGCTAATTTAGAAAGAGAGTCTTGTGCTTGTACTTGTGCATCAACATTCCCTTCACTAATAGCTCTAGCTAAATCTTCTTTTACTTTAGCTGTTTCAACCTCAGTTCTAGCTTTATATTCTTCAATATAGCTAGTGTCTATGCTATTTTTTTCTGCTTTAAGTTTTTTGTTTTCTTCTGCTACACGTTTTGCGTAATCAAAAGAAGCTTGTTCTCTTCTTTCCGTTTCACGAAGCTTTCCAGTAAGTTTAGCGATTCTAGTCTTAACTTTGTCACTATACTCTTCTAATTCTTCTTTAGGAGCTTCTTCTTTTATTTCTACTTCAGGTGTGCCTGGCTTTTTAACTGAATTTTCTTCTTTTAATTCAACATCCACGTTATCACCTTCTGTAGGAACATTTACTACAGGTTCTTCTGTAGACTTTAGTTGTTGTTCTGGCATGGTTCCTCCATGTTAATATAAGTGCAGTATATCCTCAGGATTACTGATTGTTGCTAAAATTTCGTCATCATTTAAAATACGAATTTCTCCACCTTCAATTTTAAGGCGAGATCCTGCGTATCTACCAAAGATAACCCAGTCTTTCTCTTTACACCACGGACCTTCCGGGAATCTGTTTGTATCTCCATAAGCATCGGGACCGACACTTAAAACATAACCACATACAGTAGTTACTTGTTGCATTTCTTTTGTTGCATCAGCTAAAATTATTCCACCTTTAGTTTTATCAGAACCTTTATATGGTAAAACAACAATCCTCCACCCTGTAGGTTTTGGTAATCTTTCAGTTAATTTTTCAGATAAATTTTTTGGATCAATTTCTTTTACTTGATCAGATTTAACCTCTCCAAAGTTTAGAACTCTTTCAGGTATTTTTTTACTCTTGGTCAATATCTATTCTCCTTTTTTGCAAGAAATCTCGTATTTCTTGTTCTATAAAATCTAGTGATTTTAACTGTCCAACTAGATTACTATAATTATTATAGTCTTCCACTCCTCCTGTCAAGATAACATCACTAATGTCCATTCTTTTTTCACTTATTATTTTCTTTATTTCTTTTATTAGATCAATTGGATTCATTATTGCCTTTCTTTTAATTTTTTAAATTTATTTCTTTTTGGTTATTAAACCCATAGCGCCTTTTGCACCCTTGATCCCGAAGCTTGCGCTACAGGCGATATATAAGAGATGCTTGTAATAATCAGGAAGTGAGTGTAGGGCTTCAAAGCCCGCTTTGATATGTGGTGTCCATCCAGGTATAAAGACTACCACCGCCGGAACCAACAGGCATATTAAAATTAGTTCATCTTTCCAGGACCCCTTCATCTGATCAACGGCCGAGGCCTCCCAGGAAATTTTTCCCTGTATCTGCTGTTCTTTCAAAGCCTTTGCTGCTTTAATTTCAGTAACAGCTAATTCTGCTTTTGCTTTTTTTGTCTCCACAAAACCTTTCACGGAGTCAGTTACGACTCCGAGAAGGGGCTTAGCTAATAAATGCCAAACCATAGTATTACGCAGCTCCTGTCATCTTACTCAAGATAACTATAACTGCAACGGCAACGATACCTGCTTTAATCCAGTCTTTCATTTGCCAGTCATTCCATTCTTTGAGCCAAGCCCAAACATCTTTAAGTAGTTTCATAGTTCCTCCTTAATGTTCACAATCTTTACAATTGCAATCTGTTACAGGACATACACTATCATTTGCACAATGGCAATAGTGTTCACAGTTCTTACAATTACATTTTTCGTTTGTCATTTTATGCCCTCCTTAATGTAATATTCTAGGTTTTTGTTCAAAACCTAATTCTACTATTTGTCTAAATAGTAATTTTGTTAGATCTTCCCCTAACGCTTCAGTATATAACATTTTTGCTGTATTTAAAAACGCATTTGCAACAAATACTGCATCATCAGGATGCTTTGTATTGTCTTCAGCTAATTTATATGCTTCTTTCATAATTTTAGTAGTTAAATCTTTAGAATCTTCTGGGGTCATGGGGTTTTTTTAATTTGTGATTGTTTCATGGCTAGATTTTGTCTTTGTTGTTCTTTTTTAAGTAATCTATCTTGTGCTCTTTCACTTCTATCCATATTGCGATCTCCCTCAGCTTTGTCAAGTGCTACATTTGCCTTTAATTGAGCTATATCTTCTTGAGATTGCATTCTTTCCCTATCAACAGTGTCTTTTTGCTCTAATTTCTTCTCATCTAATGCTTGTTTTTGACCTTGTTGCATTGCTTTTAACTCTAAATCGTTCTTTCTAAGGTCAATTTCTTGTTGTTTTAGGTTTACAAGAGGATCATCTCCTGCGTTATCAAACATTTCTTGCTCTTCAGCTACCATTTGTTCAAGTATCTCTGCAATTTTAACTGCAACAGCACTTTCTGTTTGCATTTCAAGTTGCTGTTGTGCTTCAGGTGGTATTTGGCCTCCTGCTTGTTGCATCATTTGTTCTATTTCAGGTGCCATTTCTTCTTGTATAATATTTCTAGCCATAAATCCAACGTGTTCTGTTATATGTGCTTGTAATAAAGACATAATTGCAGGATTTTGCCTTACTAAAGATGAAGACATAAAAGCTCTGTGCGCCCTGATATGTGCAGAGTGGTCTTGATCAGGGAACGCTACAGGCTTTTGTGCGGCAAGGGAGCCAGCATTTTCCATAGCGGGATCGCTAGGTTTAGGTTGAGGAGGTGGAGGTAACACCTTCTCAATATTTTGTACACCTAAAGCCGCATACATTCTTCTGTATGCTTCGTGTAAATTATGAATTTGAGGATTAGATTGAGCAAGCTGTAATTGTGTTTGTGCAAGTGTTACACGCTGTGCCATAGAAAATATGTTTGGATCTGAAACAGGAATAACATCAACTCTGTCGTCAAAATCAGATTGTTTAACCATTCTGTTTCCACCTGCAACCATGTATGGATATTCAGCAGGTAAATATTCTGAAAATACTTTTGATAATAATTTAAACTCTACTTTTTGTGCATAATGTAATCTTTTATGAATAGCGGACATAACTTTCATACCACGTTCTAAAATAGCCATAGTAGTTCCAACAGGTTGTTGCTGACTACCGCCTTCACCCATCATCATATCGGTTACACCTGCAAATCTTCTACCTGCTTCTGTAACAAATCCTAATAATTGAAATAAAGTTCCACTTGGTTCTTTGTAAGGAAGAGGCATTAAAGATTCTCGTAAGTTTCCACCCGGTGCATCAACATCTCTCCACTCACCTGGATTTAATGCTTCATCATCATCTTTAATTCTAAGTCCTCTTGATTTAAATCCTGCAGGTAAATTAGATAATGTTCCTGCATCTATAAGTTGACGTAAAGCTGCAGTAGCAGTTCTTGATAAACCACCAAGCATGTGGATAAGACCAAAGCCATAGAATCCTAGGCCAGGTAAGAATTTAAAATGAGTAAAATATTGTTTTTTGCTACGAAGACCATCTCCTTGATCCCAATTTCTATAAATAGATAAAACTTCTCCTGAATCATCATCAATAGTTACAATGTATGGAAGCATAATACCTGTAGGAACTCCTTGTTCATCTGTATCTTCAAAACCAGGAATATCTAAGTCAACGTGCATTTCTAATAAATTGTATTCCTCTTCACTAAAGGAAGCTTGTTCAACACCTACAATAGAATCTTCTTTTTCTTTTATTTCAGAAGGATCTCCTGACGAAGGAGTAATATCTATATCTCTATAAAATCCAGAAACTTGATTTTTTCTTAAATCATTGCGTTTCATTTTTACAACGTGCGTAATACGCATACAGGTTTCTAAATCAGAAATTAAATAAGGAACGACTAAATCTTCTGCGGGAATAAACTTAGATACAGCACGTTCTAATGTGCCATCGTAATAAACTTTTTTAAATGCAGATCCTGCTAAAGGTAAATGAAACAACATTTGGTCAAGCTCTGGATCAAACTCCTGCATAGTACAGGTTACTTGATAGTTCATAAATTCTTTAATTCGTTCTGCTTGAGCTTCTACTTCAGGAGTAGAATCTCCTAAAATTTGAGTCCTAACAGGTCCACCTGCAGGAAGTAATTCTTTATAAGCTTGTGCTTGAAACTGTGTTACAGCTTCTGATAATAAAGGATGTGTTACACCTGTCGCACCTGCGAAAGGTTTAGTCCTTTCTTCGTATTTAAATCCTAGTAAGTCTAATCCATCTTTATATGTTTTTTCCCAATCAGAACGAGAGTTTTTATCATCTTCAAAATTATTTTTTAAGTCAGAAGATATTTTGTATAGTAAATCATCATCTAAAACTTCTGCTAAGTTAGCATTAAAGTTCCCTCCGTCTATTTGTGGACTACCTGGGTTAAAATCAAGAGTTGCTCCTCCATCATCGTCTTCAATAATTTCAATTCCTTTGGTTGTATTTTCAGGTTCTGGTAAATCTATAGACTGACCTACTTCTTCTATTTCAAGGTTATCATTTAAATTTTGTATTGCTTTATCAGCCATTTATTAAACTCCTATGGGTCTTAATATATCGTTAATAGATAACAGAGGATTATATGTAGATTTCTTCTGCACTATACCTCCATCTTTAAAGTATTGTGCGTAGGGTGTCAACATTTCAGGTGTTAATTCTAATAAGAACGTTTCTACCTTTTCTCCTGCATTTCCAAAGTCTACTGTTCCTATTGATACATCAGAATTTTTATTTTTAGCTATTCTTCTTAAAGATTCTTCAGAATTACTTGTGTAGTGGTTTCCTAAGTGATCTATGGCTTTGGGTCCACCATATTGCATATCATAGGCCACGTGTTTACCCTGTCTCCTGGGATCGCCAGGAGGTAGTTGTATGCCTGATGTAGGATCTGCGGCTTTTACTGCTTTTGCAGGTGCTACAGCATAATGAGAAGGAGCATCTTTGTTTATCTGTATGGCTCCATTTTCATCAAAGTAAAATCTTTTCCTAGCTGCTTCATAGACATCATTTTTAATTAATGCATCTACCCAATCTTTTTGATTTTTAAAAGGTATATTAGGAAACATTTTTTCAGGATCTACATCATCAATTCTTGAATTAATTATGTTTAAAGCTTCATCTCTTATAGATGCACTTTGATCCATCTCTCTAAATATTGTAGGGGTTATTTTATCTAGTTCCATTTTAGATACTTTGTTTAATACTTCATCTGCTTTTATTAGCATTTCTAGTTGACCTTGTATTTCTGATACAGTAGCAGGCATAGGTCTAAAGACATTGTCTAATTGTTTTTTTAAATCTTGTAAACTAGCATCTCTATTTGGAAGATTCTGTCTATCATCAAGATATTGTCTAATCTGTGCTTTAATATCAGATTTTTTAGAAGCAGCTTTTTGTAAGAAATCTGATTGTATTTCATCTGCTACATTAACAATAATTTTTTTACCTGTTGCAGCTGTTCCCATTCTGTCACTATTAAGGGACCATCCAATAACATAAGGTTTTCCAGCTAACTTATTTTTTATAGCAAATCCAACATCATCTGTAACCTCTCTCATATTACCGTGACCTTCATAGGATTTAATATGACTTGGAAGGTCTCCTGTGTCTCCTCTAATATCTGTAGAGTCCATCCATAGAACTCTTTCTTCTCGTGTACCATTAAGATAATTTTCTTGTCGCCCTGAATCACCGTACTTTAAAGTACCTGCAGAATCTGAATATTTAGATGTTTGTATAAAATTACTTGGAGAAGATGCTACTAATTCTGCCATTTCATCGTATGTGATTGCCGTATTTTTTGTAAACTGTCGAGTCTCATTATTGAATCCTCCTTTTTTATTTAAGTATTGTCGAATGTAAGCATCTTCTAATTCACTTTCTCTAATACCAAGAGATCGAAAATAATCATTCCATTCTTTTGCAGACATAGCTACTGTATCTCTTGAAACATCTTGCCCTTTAATAGTAAGATTTCCTGTTGGAGAGTTCATAGCTTGTGCAAGTCTCGAATAGTAAAGTCTGTTTGTTCCTGATCCAATAGCTGCATCGGGAGTTAAAGTAACAGCTAATTGTGTTCCTGTTGTTTGTTTTTTAAATTTAATAGGTACTTCTACTTCTTCTATTCTAAATCGTGCGTCTTCTAAATTTCCTAGTTGTAATGCTTTAACATTAGCTTCATCATAACTTTTAGCTTGAAAAACTTTATTTCCTTCTGGTCCATAAACATTATAACGCTTTTCTGTTTGTCTTGGTGCTCTAGGATTAGGATTAGGAAATACTTTTTGTTGAGACTTTTGAATATTGGTAATTGTTTTTGGTGCATTGCCTACCGTCATCCAATCCATGATAGGTTTAAATACTTGTTTAAGAGGGAATGCTTCTGCGGAAGGTATAAAGAAATTACCTATCTTAGAGAGCATGGATTCCTGGTTCGGGGCTCGTGGCTCTTGGTTCTCTTCTGCCATAACTTGATCCCCGTCTTCATAACCACGGACATCGCCTCCTTCTGCATATTCTACATATCCTGAACTTTGACCTGTCATTTCTCCTGCATCTGATCTTCTTTTTTGTCCAGAACCAACACCTGGTTGACCTTTAATAACAAATTCTTCTGGATCGTTTACCCATCTTTGTATCTGTGCGTCAATATCTTTTTTAAGTTGAAGTGTTGATAATTCTTTTTCAGCTCCTAAC
>Ga0098041_1000688_pt1 | contig 13312 bp, 15 predicted proteins | sample 8_EtaG_FD_77066 | JGI IMG/M metagenome (GOLD analysis project Ga0098041, IMG submission 77066) | Marine viral communities from the Subarctic Pacific Ocean - 8_ETSP_OMZ_AT15162 metaG | ecosystem: Environmental > Aquatic > Marine > Oceanic | place: Pacific Ocean | collected 2015-01-08
AAATTATGGATGAAAGTTGGACATCTTGTTGATTGTGAATTTATTGAAAAGACAATAAAAAAATCGGATGAGATTTTTAGCAAAGTTAAGCCAAGCGATCTTGAAAAGGTGTACACCGAAACGGCAACGACCACCAAGTCTAAGACTAAGGCGAAAGATCAAGGCGTTAATCTCGACAACTATAATGATCAACAATTAAAACAATTGTTGGTTCAACTTCTAGAAAAGGATGGAACGAATGAGTAGTTTAAAAAATCTTATTGACCCTAAGCTTAAAGACTTGCTTTATCAAAAAGAACAATTACTTTGGAAACAAACTAAATTTTGGGACGATCCAAAACTTAGCCAGATTGATCAGTATGATCTCTTTAAGCTTAAACAAAAATAACTTGACTACCTAATACAGCGAAATCCCTTGAACCTGAAAAATTCAAGGGATTTTTTTTGTCCAAATTTTAGATATCCTAACTCGCTAAGTAGCTCGTAATGATATCTAATTAAGTATTTAGGTGAGCCAAGAGGCTCTCTTTGGTTTTAAGAGCCCCCCCTTTAATACCTGGCGGGGAGGGAGAAAAACTACGGGTTTTTATATATATATATATTATATCTATCATAGCCAAGAGGAGCAGATTTTCAAATATGGCCCCTTTGTTTAAAATCTAGGGTACCCATACTACTTTGTAAAAACTCCGATCATAAACTTCCCACCTTCGAGTCCAGGTCTTACTTGATACACTGCACCATTTGTCTGGCAATAGAAATCCACGTCGGTAAACCCAGCTTGTGTTCCCATCTCTTTAAACTCTTCTGGTGTGTAGTGTTTGTAGTGGAACTCATTTACTGGTGGTAGTTGATGTGGTCGTACTCTTTCGTTTGGTGATGAGGCGATGAACACCTTTGACTTCTTGGCAGCTAAATCAAAAACACTTTGAGCTAGGTCTGGTGGTATATGTTCTATGAATTCAAAAGACACGACACCATCATAGGCGGGTCTTAACAAACGAGGTTCTAGTTTAGTAAAGTCTTCAACAATATAGTTAACCTTTTCCTTAGTGTGGCTAAACGATTCTTCGAATACGTTGTGTGCTTCTTTAGATTTATCTAGACAATCTATTTGACTTGACATGACGTTGTGCATAATCACAGAACCATACCCAATACCACAACCAATATCTAAAATATTATTTGGAGTTGTTAGTTCTTTTAGTTTCTTACAAGCGAAGTTGTATCGTTCTAAATGATCGGCCCTAATATTATTAGGATCCATTATTCGTTCAACCATTTTCAGCTTTTAGTTTATTAATTAAAAATCTATCCAGTAAGTAGTACCAACATCCATTAATACAAGGTTCTACTAATGCCACTAGTCCAGCTTCGAACAATGAAGCTCCAGTTAACCAGTAGACAACATTCATTGCTATAACGACGTGACCACATGTATAAATAAAAGCACGTCCTAAACTTGTCTCAATCATTCTTCTACTTTCATAATGCACCCTTGTTTCCAAGACCGTGCCATTGGTATAACTTTACGTTTAAAATTAACACACCATTCGCTCAAAGCTTTCCATTCACCCTCTTCCCAGTTAGGATATGGTGATATAGGAGATGGTAGGAGGTCATCAAATCGTAATACGGTACCACTAACAATCTGGTCATTTAATAATTCTAGAATTGTTTTTGTAGATTTATACAGATCACAATCAATATTAATAAAGGATATGTGTTTTGTGTGGTCATTCTTCCAGGTAGGTATCGTTTCTTCAAACCATCCTTCATGTAGTACTACGTTTGGTACAACCTTTGGTAATTCTTTTACGGCAAAGTGTCCTTTCTCTATGACCTTATGCCCCATAAACCATTTCTCAGGTAATCCTTTAAAGCTATCAAAGCCATGTAATGTAACTTTCTTATTTAAACTGGCTAGATAATTTATGGATTTACCTTCATACACCCCAAACTCTAGATAATGTCCTTTAGGATTTAGAATATTCTGCATACAGAATTGATATTCCATCACTCGGTTGTCTAATAACACCATTGGTCGGTATAAAAATTCTTCTGGTCTCATAAAGCGCATTGTAAACAAACACTTGCATAGTGTCAATTAGTCGTTTATATTTAATTTACCAGTTTAATCTACTAGATTATTCTAAATAACTAGTACATAAGCTTTTTGGTGTCTCCTACAGCTTATTGATTTCTGGTATTTTGCAAAGAAAGGGAGAAACTTGTGGGTTAGTCTTCTCCCTTTAAGGATTTACAAGGTGACTGAGAAGAAAGTACACATTATTTACGGCAATATGAAAGAATCAGAACTTATTAACTTGTATAAAGTTAAGAGAGAAGCGAGAATATATGGAGGCGGGGAAGAATTAAAAGAAATACAGGCAGAATTAGAGCGCCGTCGCCTACGAAGGCTAGAGAAACATAACCCAAAGGAGTATAATAAACGTATGTTAGAGAAACCAGTAGATAATAACGTAAAAATTCCCACATTTCGTGGATTAACAGCAATGCAAGAGAAATTCTGTATGGAATTTGCAGGTCATGGCGACGAAGTCAAGGCATATACGGCTGCTGGGTACCAACCAGACAAGACTGATGCTAGAACTAGGGCTAAAGCTAGGATTATTATGAAGAGTGAGAAAGTTTTAGAAAGAATTAAAGAATATCAAGACGAAGCTATAACTAAAGTAACATGGACAAAAGAGAAAGTTCTAGAAAGACTAGCCAAAGTGTACAATGAGGCTATGCAAGACAGTGATTTTACAAATGCCAACAAATCTATGGAGCATATAGCCAAACATCTGGGTATGTTTGTAGATAAAGTGGAACAGACTGTAAAGACTACAGGCTTTGAGACTGGTGATAAGAAGAAAGACGTTGCACGTTTAGTAAAAATTGCAGGATTAAAAGTCGTATCATCAAACGATGACCCAAAAAAGTAATGAATCTATAAGTGACGAGGACATAGCTAAACTTCGGCACCTAGCATTCCAAAATGTTAGAAATAATTTTGCAGGATTTATTGATGCCTTTGCACCCAAGCTTGTCGCCGACTTTAAAATGGGTAAGCACATTGATGTTATCAGTAGAAAATTACAACAAGTAGAAGAAGGGGAGATTAAAAGACTGATGGTCTTTCTTCCACCTCGTAGTTCTAAATCTTTAATATGTTCCAAGTTATTTCCAGCTTGGTACCTTGGTCGCCACCCTAATCACGAGATTCTATCGGTATCCCACAGTGACCAGTTAGCATCTGACTTTGGTAGAAGTGTAAGAGATATTGTTAATGATCCTGATTATCAATCAATCTTTGAAGATGTAAAACTTAGATCAGATGTTAGAGCCGCAGGTAAATGGCAAACGAATAAGAACGGAGTTTATGTAGCAGCAGGAGTTAGAACACAGATTGCTGGTCGTGGTGCTCATGTTGCGTTACTAGATGATGTAATGTCAGAGGAAGATGCCTTCAGTGAGGCAGGTCGTCGTTACATTAAAGAGTGGTACCCAGCAGGGTTACGGACGAGGCTTATGCCGAATGGTTCAATTGTTATTATTAACACACGATATCACGAAGATGATATCTGTGGATGGTTATTATCCAGTCAAGGTGAAGACACAGAAAAAGCTATGAACTGGGAAGTTATTAGTATACCCGCTTGGGTTGATGATGAGAGTAGTAAGATTTTAAACTTACCAGTTGGTGAATCTTATTTTCCAGAATGGAAACCAAAAGAAATTTTACAAAATGATGAGGCAGAAATTCGCAGACATAATGGTTCTCGTTATTGGGAATCCTTGTATATGCAAAACCCAGTACCAGCCGAAGGTGGTATACTTAAAAAGTCATGGTTTAAAATCTGGGAAGAGAAAGATCCACCTCCGTGTGATTTTATTATACAAACTATGGATACGGCTTTTTCAACTCGAACAACTGCTGACTATAGTGTCATTCAGACGTGGGGTATATTTGTTACAACCGAAACAGATAGTGAAGGAGTTGAACATAACATTGGTAATTTAATATTACTTGGTAGTATTAGAGGTCGCTTTGAATATCCTGAGCTACGATCCAATGCTCAAGATGCTTTTGAAGAACATAATCCAGATTTAATTGTTATTGAGAAGAAAGCCAGTGGACAATCTTTAATACAAGATTTAAGAAGAGCTGGTCTTCCTATCTTGGAATATACACCAGATCGTGATAAAGTAGCTAGAGCATATGCTGCATCTCCATTAGTAGAAGCAGGTCGTGTTTGGTTACCTAATAAATTATGGGCACAAGTATTATTTGATGAGGCTGTAAGTTTTCCAAACGCAGCACACGATGACCAAGTGGATGCAATGGTGATGGCTATACACTATATGAAAGATTCTTGGCACTTGCAACATCCCCATGATCCGTATTATAGTGATAGTGATAATACTTATAAAAAAAATAAGGCAACCTACTGGAAGGTATCTAAATAATTATGGCAATCGAAAAGAATCCAAACGAAATAACTAAACCTGTAGACATCGCACAAGAAAAGATTCAAGCCCAATCAGAACAATTTGGTGTTGATGTTAATATTAAAGAAGAGCAAGAAGAAGACATAGTTGTCAATCTAGATGAAACTACTGGTGAAGCTGAGATAGCTTTAAATGAAGACAGTGGAAAGATGTTGGCTTCTATCAGTGAAGATTTCTATACAAACATCGCAGACTTAATGGAAGAAGATGAACTTGCAGAAATATCTCAGACGGTTCTTGAAAACTATCAAACAGACAAAGACTCACGAGAAGAATGGGAACAAACATTTGAGAGAGGCTTTGACTTACTCGGTTTAAAACTAGAAGAAACAACTGAACCGTTTGATGGTGCGTGTACAGCAACCCATCCATTAATAATTGAGAATGCCGTTAAGTTTCAATCAAAGGCATCACAAGAATTATTTCCAAGTAAGGGTCCAGTTAAGACACAGATTGTAGGTGCGCAGACTCCAGACAAGGAAAAACAAGCGCAACGTGTTAAAGATTTTATGAACTATCAATTGACTGAGGAAATGCCTGAGTATTTTGATGAGTTTGAAAAGATGTTATTCCACCTACCATTAATTGGTACGGCAGTTAAAAAAGTTTATTATGATGAAACATTAGGAAGACCTATATCGGAATTCATTCCAATCGATCAGTTCCATGTATCTAATCTAGTATCGGATCTTCGTCGTGCAGACAGATGTACTCACGTAATCTATCGTAATGAGAATGATTTAAGAAAAGATATGGATGCTGGTATGTATCGAGAATGTGAACTTGGTGAACCAGATCAGACGGACAGAGGATCCATTACTTCTAAAGCCGAACAGATTATGGGGCTATCCGCATTTGATGATAATCCTTTTGACCCATCATATGTTTTACTTGAACAACATTTATATTTAGATTTACCAGAACCTTTTAACAGTCCGACTGGTGTAGCTTATCCATACATTGTTACAGTCGATAAAAATTCTAAGAAGGTTCTAAGCATTCGTCGTAACTGGAATGACGGTGATTCACGATTTGTAAAGAGAGAACACTTTGTTAGTTATAAGTTTGTACCGGGATTCGGATTCTATGGTTTAGGTTTAATACATTTTCTTGGTAATCTCACAATGTCAGCCACTGCGGCAATGAGGGCATTGATTGATGCTGGACAGTTCTCCAACTTACCAGGAGGTTTTAAAGCCAGAGGTGTTAGGGTTGTGGGGGATAATACTCCGATAATGCCTGGCGAGTTCCGTGACGTTGAGTCAACGGGTTTAGATCTGGGCAAATCCATCGTTCCACTACCGTATAAAGAACCTTCTCAGACTCTATACCAGATGTTAGGTTTTGTTGCGACAGCTGGACAAAAGTTTGCAGACACGACAGATCAAGTAGTGTCTGATGCAACGAATTATGGACCGGTTGGCACGACATTAGCATTATTAGAAGCATCGGGTAAGTTCTTTTCAGCAATTCACAAACGACTCCACAAGTCCCAGAAGGACGAGTTTAAAATATTATCTCGAATAAACCATGAGTTTCTACCCACGAATTATCCCTATGATATTATAGGACAGTCTGCCGAAGTATTCAAGCAAGATTTTGATGGTCGTATTGATGTGATTCCTGTTAGTGATCCAAACATCCCATCAAACTCACATAGATTAGCTCAAGCTCAATTGATGTTACAGTTGGCTTCGCAATCACCTCCAGGTACTTTCAACATGCCAGAAGTAAACAAAGCGGTTCTTGCCGCGGCTAATGTTGATGCACCAGAAAGATTTCTTAATGCGCCTCAACAGGCACAACCCCAGGATCCGTTAGCTGACATTATGTCCGCAACGAATGGAATGCCGATCAAAGCATTTCCAGGACAAGACCACGATGCACACATCGCCGTTAAGACTGCATATTTGCAAGACCCGCTAAATGGTGCCAACCCAATTATGAAAATGGTTGAACCGATACTAATGGCTAACGTACGAGAGCATATGGTATTGAGATTCCAAGAACAGATGGGTGGACTGATGAAGACGCAGGAGGGTCAAGTAGACCAAGGCGCTAGTCTCACTATGATAATGGCCGAGTCTGCACAACAGATTCTAAAGGCAAACCAGATGGCAGCGCAAGGTGGAGTGGACAGCATCGAGCAACAGAACTTAGACATTCAGAAACAAGCCGTTGTTAATAAGAAAGAGATTGATACACGGGAAATTGAATTAAAAGAAAAAGAAATGAAGATCGATGCAATGGTTGAAGCGGCTAAGATAGAAGAAAATAAAAAAGAAAAATCAGATACTCTTACGGCAAAGGTGGTAATGGATCTACTTAAACTAGTAGGTAAACAGAATACCGAAAAAGAAAGCTTTGCACCAGGAGGATTCGTTGAACAAGCCAGAGGTATGCAACCATCATCCGTTGCAACATCGGCTGACGAATTTAAACAAGCTGCCGATCTGGCAGTTAAACAACCAATAGTACAACCAGAAGGATTTCTGGAAAGAGCCTATGAAGCACAAGGGATTGATCCTCAACGAGCCGATAAAGAAAGGATAACAGGGGAGCAACCAATAGTACAACCAAAAGGATTTCTGGAAAGAGCCTTTGAAGCACAGGGGATTGATCCTCAACGAGCTTACCCTATAACACCTCCATCTGATGAAACCATTGCGATTCAGGAAATAGAAAAAAAATTGGAAGAATTACCAAAGGAACCAGAAGTACCAACGGAACCAGAAATACAAACAAAAAAGGAAGAAATTATGAAAGATGATGAAATACTAAATGCAGTATTAGAAAAAAATATATCACGTTTAGGCGAAGGACTATTAAAAGATCCACAAGTTAAAGTTCGTCTAGGTACACTTGATAAGTTCCACCAAGAAATGGAAAGTAACTTTAACCCTAAAGCTAAGAACCCTAAGTCAACAGCCGCAGGGTTGTATCAGTTTACAGAAGATTCGTTAGTGACAGCCGTTAATCGACTAGCTAATACAATTGGTGAGGACAAATTACCACAATGGGCAAGTGAAGCTAGGAAGCACAAAGATGCAAGAAAGCTCAGTGAAAAAGAACAACAGATACTTTTCTATGCCGATATGTTCCAAAAGAAAGGATCAGATAATCTATTAAAAAAAGTTTTAGTAGAAGGTGATGGTGATGCAATGGTAGAATATTATAGTAAGCTACACCATACAGATGTTGACAAACCAACACAAAAACGTATAGATAAGATTAGGAAAAAATACGAACTTTAAATGAATAGCATAACAGATCACGGCATTGTTCTCCCAGATCCTGCCGTTTGTTTTGACGATCATACTTACGAACCTAACGATAAAAATGATTTTCCTAGAATCTATGATGGATTACTTTTAGCTCTTCGCCAATCCGATGGAGAATTGTTTCTTCAAAATATTCAAGAACTCTATTCTAATTTCAAACCGTGCAAGACTTTAGAGAAACAATTACTTGCGGCAGTCAGTGGATTCAATTTAAAATTAAAAACATCTAACATTAATTATAAAGGACCTAAAGGTTTTACTAAAAATGGTTTTTATAATACCACCATTGATACAGACCCATTAATGGAATGTTTAAAAAAAGAAATAGATGAGCTACGCAACAAACCTCCGACAAGAAATGCAAGAGTACAGGATAGAATTGTTAACTTACCGAAGCACCATATCATCTATGAAAAACTATTAGATGTTTATACTAAATTAAATTTACTTGAAGATTCATATATGATTACAGATATCAATTTACATATCAGTGATAATGAAGATACCTTTAATGAATACTTCCAAGCCGACCAGAAAACTAAACCAAAGAATAAATTATATACAGTACACATTGACCCTAAGTATAGTTACATAAAGAATATGATTTATTTAAATGAAGTTAAAAGAGAGAACGGTCCGTTGGCTTATATTCCTGAAAGTCATCGATGGAAATTTGATGAGGTAGAAATGTTATTCTGTAAGAGTAATCAATTGGCTAATACATTATCGGACTCAAGTCAAAGAAAGATTAATGCAGGTTTACCTTTATGGGCAAGAAAGAATTCTTATTTCTCCAGACAGTTTAAAGATGAGGATCTGGTATCTGAACGTCTATATAAAAATTTAAAACACTTTACATCTGATGAAACTAATTTTATATTATTTGAACCGAACCACGGATGGCATAGGGGAACTCATGTGGATGAAGGAGAAAGAATAGCCCTACAAGTAATTATGAAACCATGAGCTTATTAAATACTTTATCAAAAGAAGTTTTACAACGACGAGTATTCAATCCTTATTATTATGATCTTCACGTAAAAGAATTTATGCTAGGTCAGACTAAAGAACACCTTGATTCAGAAGGAACGGTATTAGACATCGGTGCTGCCGTTGGTCAGTATAGTAAGTTCTTTGCAATACATTCTGGACATGTCTACGGTTATGAAGCCGTACCTCCAGTATATGAACAACTATGTAAAATAAAAGACGACCATTTAAACTTTAGTCCCTATAACATTGCGCTATCGGATAAAGTAGGAAAAGAAACATTTTATGTAGATAGTCAACGATTATCTAATTCATCATTTCAAAATCTGGTTGATGGTTTCCCCATTGAAGTTGAAATGTCTACGATTGATAAACAACACTCTTCAACAGATAATATTTGTTTTATAAAAATAGATACTGAAGGAACTGAACTTGATGTTTTAAATGGGGCAAAGAAAACTATTGAGAAACACCAACCTCACTTAATGCTTGAGATATATCCAAAGTTTAATAAGTATCCTGTCGAAACATCTTTTCAATTCTGTTTTGATAGAGGGTATAGTTGCTTTTATAATCATCGAGGAAAAGGACTACAAGCTATAACGGATGTAGAGCATGGTAGGAAAGTGGCATTAACAATGCCTGAAATAACTGATGGAGACTTTTTGTTTTTAAATGGCAATAGAACTTAGTAATAGTGTATTTATACACGTACCTAAAACTGGCGGTCGTTGGGTAAAGCAAATGTTATTACAATATGTTAATGGTGCTAAACCAATTGGTGATGCTGTTTATGATTCGCATAACACTCCCCCAACAATTGGGAAGCAACCGTTTGCTTTTCTTAGACACCCTATGACTTTTGTACATAGTTTGTTTCATCATAGATCTCGAAAGAAATCTAATACCAGAGGACATCAATGGAATTGGCAAGAAAATTTAAGATTAGAAAGAGAATGCCAAGCCGAAGATTATGAAACATTCCTGACTAAAGTAGTTGGGAATAAGAATGTTGTTAAAGATTATTATGATCACTATACAACTAATCATTATCCAGATATAAACTTTGGATATATGGAAAACCTTTGTGATGACCTTGTTATGTTGATTGACGGCTATAAAGAATACTTTGATGAACCAGCAATTCGAATGCATGGTAAACTTATTATTGGTGGAAGAGATTCTGCTGGTCCTATTAAAGTTCAAGAGGCTATGATTAAACAAGAATATCTTGACGCAATGTATGAATCTGAAAAAGACTTATTTGAAAGGCACCCCATATGGACCCCATAATTGATTACTTACGAAAGAACTTAACCGAAAGAAAAAATACTTTAGCCGAGGTAGTATCAGGAGGATCATCCGAAGATTTTCCAGAGTATAGGTATCAGGTCGGTATTATAGAAGGATTGACGTTGGCAATTGAAGAACTAAAATTAGCCGAAAATAAAATGTATAATGAAAATGAAAGTGAGGACTAATGGTTAAAGCAGCAGGAGTAGCGACGGCGGCGGCAAGTAATGATGAATGGATAACGAACAAGGAATCTCCAGATCCAGATGTATTACCAAATATACCTGGTTATCATGTATTGATTAGACCAGTAGCTATCCGAGAAAAAACTAAAGGTGGTATTTTATTACCTAGTAAATTTAAAGATGATGCGCAATACTTAACAACGGTCGGTCGTGTAATAAAAGTTGGTGAACTAGCATATGCTGACAGAGATAGATTTAAAGGAGGGGCTTGGTGCAAACCTGGAGACTATGTTGTCTATGGTAAATACCAAGGTGATAAATTCTTTTATAAAGGAATTAGAATGGTTCTATTATTTGACGATCAAATTTTAATGGTTGTACCCGACCCAGCGGACTTAGATCCGAATTTGGATATAGCTAAGTAATAATGTATAATCTGATTATTAACGTAATCGTAACTCGTAACTACGGAGAAATAAATGAGTGAAGAAAATAAAACACAAGACGACGGCTACCAAACTATAGACGTTTCAAATCCCCAATCAGAAGAATCAGAAAAAGCTTACGAAGTTGAAGCCGAAGCTGAAGAGCCTAAACCTAAACAAAAAGTAGAAGTTGAAGCTAAGGTTGAAACTACAGAAGAAAAGGCAACAGAATCAAAAGATACTGACCCTCAAGAACTAGACGGTATTAATACTGCTGGTGCTGAGAAAAGAATAAGACAACTTATTAAACAAAGAAAAGACAAAGAAGATCAACTTGAAGCACAGCAACAACAGATAACAGATCTACAAGCACAGTTACAAAACAGTACTAAAAAAGTACAAGAAACTGAAGTTGCAAGTTTAATTAACTTTGAAGGACAGCTTAAAGAAAAGTTAAAACTTGCCGAACAAAATTATAAAGATGCATATGACTCTGGTGATAAAGATAGATTACTTGAGGCTCAAAAAGCCATTGCCGATGCAACGACAGAAATAAGAATGATCGATGCCAAAAGATTTTATATGGAAGATCAGGCAAAGAAAGAACCAGTACAACCAGAAGCTAAGGAACAAACAGCGCAACAACCACAAGCGCAACCTCAGGCCCCAAAGCTAAGTAAACAAGCACGAGATTGGATCTCTGATAATAGTGAATGGTTTAATAAAGACAGAATACTAACTCAGGCGGCTCATGTAATTAACGAAGATATTTTACAAGAGGGCTTTGATCCAGAGAGTAAAGAGTTCTATGATGAGATAAGTAAAAGGCTAAAAAAAGAAATGCCTCATAAATTTGGTCAGCAGGGTGAACCAATAAGTAAACCTGCGCAAGTGGTCGCTGGAAAGTCACGTACTTCAGCGTCATCTAAAGGTAAGATAAGACTATCACAAGAAGATGTCCGTCTTGCTAAAAAAATGAATGTACCACTTGAAGTGTATGCTAAAGAAAAAGCCAAGGTCGAGAAGGCCGGTGATGACTACACTATTGTTAATGCATAACGTGGATAATGAAAGGTAATAATTGATATGACTACTATACCAAATGTAAAAAAGACTGACGTAAAAGCTGCGAGTCGTACATCGCAAAACACTTCTTCTAAACAAAGAGGTGTCTATGAAAAACAGAATTGGTTAAAAGTACCGAAAGAAGTAGCGGCACGATACCATTCAAGAGGACTTGTTCTCAGATGGATTCGTATTTCTATTAAAGGTCAGTATGATGATCAGAATGTTCAGACGAAACAATATGAAGGTTGGGATTTTGTCCGACCTGAAGATGTTCCTGAAATGAGTGCTGGTTTCCAAAACCAGGAGATAGGTAGCCTTGGTAAGCTTGTGATTCGTGGTGATGTAGCATTAGCTGCAAACACTATTGAGAATAACGAAAACTATAAACAACATATAGATGAGTTTACACAAAACCAAACCGATGCTATCAATCGACAGCTTATGAGCAAGAATGATCCTCGTATGCCTATTTCAAACAATAGTCGTTCAAAAGTTACCACGGGTAGACCTACACACTTTGATAAGTAGAGGGTGTTGGTTTACAATTTAACGTAAACACTTAACTATTGAAGGAGGAAAAGATGGCAACATCTAAAACTTTGAATGGACTCCAACCTTCTAGGATGCGTGGTGGTGCATACAATTCAAGCGGAATGAACGAATATTCTGTGGCGAATGGCTCCGATGAAAATATTTTCCAAGGTGACTTGGTAAAGATTGTCAGCGGTAAGCTTCAAAAAGTATCTGCAACAACGGACCTAGTGGCTGGAGTTTTTATGGGTGCTAAGTGGGTCGATTCGACTACTAAGCAACCAACTTGGTCAAACTACTTCCCAGCTGACACATCATCTGCGGAAGATACTCCAACAGCATTGGTACTCGATGATCCGAATGCAACATTTATGGTTCAAGCAGATGCGACTGTCGCAGACACTCAAATCGGTTTAAACTTTGATGTTACATTAGGAGCAGGTTCAAACGTCACTGGTATGTCAGGTTTTGGCATGAAAGGTGGAGCAGGAGATGAGGCTACAAAAGCATTAAGAGTGCTTAGAAGGTCTACACTACCTGGTGAAGCTGCAACCGATCGATTTCCAAAGTTCGAGGTAAAACTTAATCAACATAGAGATCATTATGGACTTGGTTCCGTGGTTTCTATTGCTAACTTAGCATAGGAGGGAATATATTATGGCTATAAATAGAGGTAATATTGCTAAACAGCTCCTTCCTGGACTAAACGCAGTCTTCGGTATGGAGTATGGATCAATAGATGACGAACATAAAGCTTGTTTTGAAGTTGAAAATTCAGATAGAGCTTTTGAAGAAGAAGTGCTTTTCACCGGTTTTGGTGAAGCGCCAACTAAATCAGAAGGTGCAGCTGTACAATATGATTCTGCTACAGAATCGTATACCAGCCGTTACACACATGACACAGTAGCTTTAGCTTTCGCAGTAACTGAGGAAGCTATGGAAGATAACTTGTATGATACTTTTGCTAAAGTACGTGCAAGAGGTCTTGCAAGAGCTATGGCTTCTACTAAACAAGTAAAAG
>Ga0098041_1000690_pt1 | contig 13303 bp, 7 predicted proteins | sample 8_EtaG_FD_77066 | JGI IMG/M metagenome (GOLD analysis project Ga0098041, IMG submission 77066) | Marine viral communities from the Subarctic Pacific Ocean - 8_ETSP_OMZ_AT15162 metaG | ecosystem: Environmental > Aquatic > Marine > Oceanic | place: Pacific Ocean | collected 2015-01-08
CCGATGCCCGCATCGGTAGCTAATCCCAACGCAGGAGACTCTAACCGACGGCCCCGACTAGAGGTCAATTTGTCTTGTGATCTTTTAAGAAATTCTCCAAATGCTCTAGTCATGCCTGACGAATTGGCTACGTCATCCAAAAAGACAGAGGCTCCTAAGTTTACTTTGTTAGCGCCGGTTTGCAGAAAAACGTCCTCTCCTGCTTGAGCTACAGGCGCACCCAGTGGTTTGAGGCCCAGAGCGTTACCTACCTTGCTTCCTGCTAACTTGGAGGCTGCGCCACGGGCAATAGTTGGTAATCCAAAACCTGTTATAAAACCAAAGGTTGTACCGGCCTGTGCGCCGGGTTGCGCGGACGGCACGTATTGACCATCAAGTCCTGCTCGTTCTTTAACTTCGTCTGTAACAGCCGCGCCAACAGCAGAGGGAATAACTGCGCCTACCAACGCTCCTAAGATGCCCGCGCCAAATTTAGCTACAGGAGGTCCGGGAACTTTAAGACCTGTCTGAAAACCTTTTGCCATGCCGTAACCCACAGCGGGTGCAGTCACTAGTGCGGGAACTGCTTCTTGAGCAAAAGCTCCTACTCCACCTGCGCCGCTGACGTTGGCTATGTTATAACGGATGATGTCGGCATCATTTAATCCTGCTTTGCGGGCCGCGTCGTAATCGTAATTACGCCGTTCTGACGCATACATGGCAATGTCTTTTTCAGTTAACCCGGCTACTTGTGCGGCACGAAGGTCGTACTGAAGCTGCGGATTGTTGTCAAAAGGAGAAGCCATTAAGAGCGCCTTCGGTTTATAGGTCCGCCTTGATTAGCCAAAAGAGCGCTTCTAGGTACTCCTGTGTCCCTACCCACAAAAGTCATATTTTTGTCTTCAAATCGCGGAGGGAATCGTTGCATAAGGGCGCTACTCTGCGCGTTACCCAAACCTCGTTCAAACATGGACGGATCAGGCTTGTCTTCCTTACCCAAGCCTATTTCATAAGACTTAATAATTTTGTTGTAATTGTCTATTAAGGGCGCAAGCTGTTGCAAATCTTGCCTTGCACTAATTACGCTCTGTTGATCAAACCCCTCGGGACGTTCCAAAATAGATTGGGCCATATCGCCAATCTCTAAAAGTTGAGAACGCATGGTTTGAAGTTTGACCAAGCTGCGTTCATCCAGACGAAACGCACCCGGTTGAGCAATCTCTTCAGCCATTGCTTCGATCTCTACCGCAAACGGTCGTCCTGCTACAGAATCTCGGATGAAACGCTGTGTCATGTTGGCTACTGCTCTTAATTGTTCGCCACCTCGCTCCACGTCAGGAAATATAGGTCCGGGACCCACTCCCGTTACGTCGCGAAACGTATCTGAAGCGGTGTTAGCCAAATTAGTAAAAGCCGAGGGCAAACCCGTGGTAGCTTCAAAGTCAATGGTTTCATCGACAATTAGCCCTTGTGTGGGGGTTGGCTCTAAACTTGCCGGAACATTTGTTCGTGCCCTAAATGCCCCCCAACCTGTATCACCCCCTTCAGCAAAACCGGGAACAAAGGAGCCGTAAGGGTTGCCTGTAAGTGACCCAAGTTTTCCTGCCATCGGCGAAGTTTGGCCTGAACCGCCTATACCTAAAGAGGAAGGATCACCGGGCGTTGCCATCCCTGACCTAGTGTCCCTGCCGCCCTGTAAATAAGCTTGTACATAGTCTCCAGTAACAACCGGGCCGCTAGTGGACATGGCTATAGGGGCCGGATAACCGCCCGCCTCTCTTCGCCTCGTAGCTTCTTCTACCGCTCTAGGGAGTTGCTGTACCCGAGTGCTAGTTCGCCCTGTTCTCGGATCGTACTCTTGAACCGGGGTAGTCAGTTCAATCAACGCACGATCTACTATGTTGGTAGTGTCGGCGTCTAACGTCCCGTTACCATAAGCGTCGAGTAAGGATTGATCTGTCAAAAGCCCCTGCATAATGCCTTGATAGCTGTTTCCAAAGACACTAGATAAATCTCTTTGGCTATCCTTAATTGCACGCATCATCGCTTCAAAATCTTCCCGGTCTAATTCTTGTTGCTGAAACTGTTGGTTAGCAAATTGGGCCTGTTGGGCCATCACATTTTGTGCTTCGCGAACCATTTTAAGGTGGTCAAACTCTCTCATAGCCAGTTCGTTTGAACTTCTTCGGTAGGTATCTAACTCTCTCATCGCTTCAGCGTTTTGCCTCAAAGCTGAGTCTTCACCAAGATTTTTTATAATCGGTATGTATGCCAAAGGATTTAATGGATAACCAAAAGCGGTAATGCCATCCTGAAAAATTCCTGTGCCATATCCGCCAACAGTGGCAAGTCGTTGTTCTCTAGCTTCTTCATTTTGGAATCGTCTAAATTTATTGATATTTTGCTCGGTTAATTCTTCAAGGGCCATAGTTCGTTCAAAGCGTATAATGCTGTCGGCGAGAGACTTATCGAACTGTCGGGCGTTTTCCGCTATGGCGACGTTTTGCATTATGATGGCGTTAGTGTGGTCAAGGCCCCTGAGTGTCAACGCCGAATCAAGTCGGTCTTGTTGCAGCGACTGCTGTAGGGCACCTTCATACTCGTATGCCGCTTTCCTCGCCTCAATGGTCATCTCAAGCTGTTGGCGTTCTTCCGCATTGTTGGTGGTGTTAAGCAATTCGGTCAAAGCTTGTTCGTCATCGAAAATACCTCTCTTAAACTCTAAGTCTTTATCTAAAAACTTATCTCTATAGCCAGCATCTGCTTTTAACCGATCCATTGCCGCCGTGGCGTCGGCACTTTGTAAGAACTGCTGATTTTCTATTTGAGCGGCTTGTAGGCGCGCTCTAAAGGCTTGCTCTGATTCTTGTAGCTCTTTCTGAAGACCGCCCCTCAAGACGGTTAAGCTTTTCTCTCCTGCTAATGCTTGCTCCGCACCGGCGGCGCCTATCGCACCCCGAAGCAAGTCGGCACGGTCACTTCTTTCTGCGGTAATTCTAGCTGCTTCCGCACTTTCTGCCGATTGCAACGCTCCGGCAGCCGCAGCCCGTTCTACGTTTCTCATTTCTCTGGCGCTTTGTCCCGCACGTGCGGCAACAGGTTGAGCCGCCGCCGCCATTTGAGAGGCTAACGGCCTTCCGGCCATAGACTGACCTGTTCTAGGGTCTACTCCCGAAGCAAGATTTAACCCCGCTTGAGCAATATCAAAATACAAGCTGGACTGTAAATCGCGTTTTGTTTGATCACTATCGCCCAACAATTGCTGGTATACGGGTAACCGTGCTTGAACCATTTCAGAGAACTGATCTTCCGTAGCCGGAGCGCCTAAGTTCATGTATTGAGAAAGAACATTTTGGCTTACGTCCTGTACGCCGTAAGGACTACCCTTGGCAAAATATTGAACAGGACCCCCTGCGTTCATTTCGGGCACTACTTCTTCTACAGACTGGCTTACCATCAACTCGCCAATCCCCTGCCCCATCGGAGTAGGTGCGCCCATGTCGGTTTCCATCTCGACCTCGCCAGTAATTCCTTGCATTAACTCGCCAATCCCCGAGTCCATTGCGCCTTGCTCAGTCATCATAATGGTGGGTTGAACAAGCGTTAAAACCGATTCAGGCGTAGCGGAGGCGTCTCGCTCTCCTACAAAGTTAGCAAGTTCGTCATAACGATCCTGTAATGTTTTGTCGTCCCCACGGATAGCGTCGATCAATTCTTCGGTGCTGTCGGCCGTGTCAATACCCGTCATCATTTCGTCAAGGTATTCTTGGCCCAACATTTCTCCCTGTTGTGCCGCTGTATCTTCAGTCATCTGTACTTGGGCTTCGGGTAATGGACCGGGAGCCGGGAGCATGGGAGGAGCGGCCATAGGCATAGGAGCCATAGGCATCGGCTGACCACCATTAGCTAAATGATTCATTTGAGAGCGTAAGTAATTTTTTTCACGAAGGTCACGTCCGTATTCTTCCCGTGCATCTATCCTTTCGCGGCCTCTACTGTGTGTTTTAGGCGCAATACGATAGATTTCGTCGTCAACATTACGGATTGCGCGTTCGTCATGGCGCATTTGACCGCCTCGATTCATAAACATCGGTCGATTAAGTATTGTCATATTAGAAACCTAACCCCATAGTTTTAGCGCCTTGCACGGCCCCAAGTCCGGCAATACCTAGTCCCATTACCTGCTGTGCGGTAGACGGGTCTTGGCTAGACTGACTGGTTACAGTTGCTTGACTGGTTGGTGTTCCACGGTAAATATCCGACAAGAAGCCTAACTGTTGGTAAGGCGCAGCTAACCGCTCTACGTTGCTTTGTCGTGTGGCATCTAGCTCTGCTTGCTGTTGTCCGCGTTGCATTGCACCCAAAGCGGTAAGTGTTTGAATGTCGCTTAAATTTGAACTTTGTGCTAACTGACCTAACCCGGCTTGTTGTAAACCAAGGTTAGCGGCCTGTGTTCCGAGGCCCGCGTACTGTCCTGCGAGAGAACCGAGTCCTTGTCCTATGCTTTGCATCTGACCAATATCCGCTTGGCTAAGTTGGCCGTAGTTCAAGCCCAAATTGCCTATGCCTTGTGCAGCTTGAAGCCGCCTGTTCTGAGTGTTTTCAAACGCTTGTTGGGCCGCGTTCCGCGCAGCGTCATACCCTTGAGCGCGTAAGTTTCCTGCGGCTCTGCCCTGCTCTCTTAAAATATTTTTAGCAAGCTCTGATTCCATGATCCCGGATCGTGCGCCGCCAAAAGCTCCACTGGAGACAGCGTTAGCGCGTTGCTGCTGCTGCTGAATTTCTCCTTGAGAAGCAATATCCTGCATGGTTTGTTGAACCACCGCATCTTCATACGGGTTCATAAAAGTAGACACTTGAGAGCTAGGGTCGAACGTCCCGGCACTGGCAAGCAGCCCTTCGCCCGCAGCCGTTTGATACTGGTAAGGGATTTCCCGCAGTTGTTGCGCTAATCGTCCAGACTCCAGCAAGTATTCTTGGCCTTGTCCTAACGTGGGAACAGCGGCGTTTTGTATGATGTCTTGCCCAGCAGTAACTTGATTTACACCGCCCTGCAAGTAGGGAACATAAGCACCGATTCCCGCTTGCCCCATCGTCGCCGCTTGTTTTTCTAATCCCGAAAGCCCCGCGACTTTGTGCGCGGGAGGAAGCGCAGCGGGATCAGTCATTCGTCCGCTTACAAGGTCTTTAACATCTTGAAGTAACCCAAGCCGGTACGCCTCTACTTTAGGGTCTTCCTTAACTATCTGTGTGGTGGTTTCATTTGCCATTAGGCAGCCCCCTCGTAAGTACGCATTATTTCATACATTTTTTTAACGCCTTGGTTTCGGCTGCCGTTTCCTGCACCGCGCACCGCTTGTGCTGTCATTACGAATTCTCCGTCGGATAACATGGCAGGAATGTCATCAGATTTCTCTGTACCCGGTCCGGCTATAGCCCCGTCTCTACGGGGAAAATCAGACGTTGATCCGCCTTCTGCTGCGCCATAAGGTCGTCCCCCTAAGTTGTAAGGGGCACCTGCATAAAAAACGCGATAGGCTTGTGGATCGGCGGCCAGTAGATCAAAGCCGCTTTGACCACCCATGCCAAAGGGGTCAGGAGGAGGTTCCATTTCGGGGGCTTCAAAGCCTCCGCTTAGTCCTAAAGCACCGATTCCCGCAGCGGCCAGTGGGCCGTATTGGCGAAGCATGTTAGGGTTAAAACCTTTTGTTTTTCCGTACATCTCTACTAAGGCCGGATAATCTTTTAAAGTAATTGTTTCGCCTAATTGTTCAAAAACTTTTTCTTTTACTTGTCCAAAAGTTGCATCAGGACCTAAACCAAATTTAGATCGCATAATTTCTTCGGGCGAATAACTGGAAGGTAAAAAAGCTTTTTTACCTGCTGTGAAAAAATCGTCTCCTCCCGGCGTAACCATATCTTTTAAAGAGCTAAAAAATCCCGGTGGTTTTTGAACAGGTTGCGGTCCAAATTTTTGAGCCATATCGTCTGCAAAATTAAAAGCAGTATCCGCAGCTACGCTAGTGTCTGCAATGCCTCCTCCCGTAGACCCCACTGTACCCGCCGCTGTATCCGCCGCTGTACCCGCCGCTGTACCTGTTGCTGCATTAGGATCAAACACAGGATTTTTTTGATAAAACGCATTGTCTTGCGGTAAGGGCGAACTAATCGTTTTAACCGGAGGAGCCGCCGCACCTGTTGATGATAGGTCGGTTCCCCTTACCGTCATTTGCATGTTCTGAGGTAGCGAGACGTTTGGCTGTCGCATACCCGCCGCTAAATTTTGCGTGGTAGACGCTCCCGGTATGCTTTGATCCGCTCGTTTTGCTAACTCCACTAACGTCTGTCCCGTGTTTAGAGGTGTTCCGGCCCCAGCGGCTGCCGGAGCAACTCCTGTAGAACCTGCCGGAGCAACCGGACCGGGTAAAGCTTGATTAGCCGCTTGCGCCGCACTTTGATTAAGGGCCTGTGAAGCACCCGCTTGCATAGACGTAGGTAGGCCAGACCGAACGCCCGAGCCAAAACCTTTAAAAAAGCCTTCGCCGCCAGCTTGCATTCCTTTAAAGCCGCCAGTTACGCCTTTAAACAGTCCTGCGGTTAAACCACCTATCGCACCCATCTTGAGCGCATCTTTGAGACTGCCTCCTTGGATTAAGGTGCCTATGCCGCTACCTAAAGCAGAACCGGCAATCATACCAAGGGGTGTAAACGATAAACCAATAGATAACGCAATCGGCGCTACCTTCTTGATAACCTTAATAACTTTCTTGACTGCTTTTTTAAGACCACGAAAAAGTTTTTTAAGAAAAAATTCGGGCTGCCCGGTTACCGGGTTAATAGAATTTAGTTCACTACCCACCACATACCGCTCTGGGTCTATCCCCATAGAACGCATTTGATTAAATAAAGTAGCTTTTAGGCGGGGATTCTCGTCAAACACAGCCATTGGAATGACTGTCTCCCCTTCTGCCGCGTGGACCATGTAAGTATCTTCGTAGCGGCCGTAATCTGCCAGCTTGTCCGCAACAGCTTTAACACCACCAATACCGGTTGTAGGAACCACATCGCCAGTATCGGCCCATTCTCCGGTCGTTGCCGTAAGAAAAGAAGCTATACCACCTTCAGGGACTTCCATTGATTCTGGACGCACGAAATCATTCACAGGAACACTCCGTTAAATATCTCACTATTATTGCTTAAACTTATGTTTTTGTCACTCATCATGGGTTTACCTCCACCTGTCCAACACCTGTTGTAGCACTTAAACCCGGAGGGTAAGCTTGGTTAGGTAACGTAATGTGTAAAACACCGTTAACTTGAAAGACTGCACCTACTTCAAGTCCTTGATTATTATCTTGTAGATTCGTTAGCGTAAGGGTCGTGGCCCGTAGATCGCCGGGATTTTGCACCTGCTCAAGAAACACAGAGAAGGCTCTAACGACTTCGGCTGTGTAGTTCTGGCTGTAATCAGCCGGAGCTTGCGGGAATAATGGCCTTACGACCTTGCGGGAACTCATAAGCTAACGATGCCTCCCGAAGCGTAATCTAAGTTACTTTCGTTGGCTCGTTTAGGATCGAACTGGGCGTAAATGGAACGCACTTTGTCTCCCCCTAAAGGAATAACCTGTGGCGCTACGCGGCCCATGTCCGCTACATTGTCCATCTCAAGATAACCGTACCCCGCGTCTTTAGCCGCTTTTAAAATAGCGTCGATTTGTTTAGGGACGTTAAGGTGATCTATAGAGATTCCCAACTTCTCCGCCGCTTCTATCCGCATGCGTGAACCAAAGGGTCCTGATCGGTCTTCTATTTTTAAACCCGGTCCTTTGACATACACAGGAACTACGTTTGGTTGAGGAGCCTCTTTAAGATTAATAAAACGGTTAGCAAACTTGTTGGCAGTCCCTATATCCGGCGTAAGATAAGGTCCACCATCGTAGTGGAGGCCAGCCTCCCGTGCTGCTTTAGTGTCGGGAAAAATAAAAGTAGCTTCTGTTTCGGGCCAACGCTTGTGTGTACCATGATACAGGACCCTGTCCGTCTCATAGTTTTGAGCTTTAGCCCTGTCTAAGCGCGACAGGGGAGCAGGAGGCGGAGCATTAGCTTTCCGCATCATATCTATTTGTTCTCCCCGGCTTAAATTAGGGTCTAACTGTAAGGCGCTAGAAGGCGGAGGAGGGGTTTCAACAGGAGGTTGCGGTAACCTACCTTGCTCTTTTCGTGCTAAAAAGTTTTTATTGGCTTTTTCGAGAGCCGCATCTACCTCATCGGAAAGCTGCTGCGGCGTCTTGCCTTTAGCTTTACGCGCTAATTTCCCTACTTTAGGGACAAAAGGTAAGCCTCCCAATACCGACACGGTGGCAAGTTGGCGTAAGGTACTGGCCTTGTCCGCCTCTCCCGCTTCTTCCGCAGCCAGAGCTTCTTCCATTAAATTGTCTGCATCCATTAAAGCCCGTGTTTCGGCAATACCGGGAGTAAAATCCAAAGCCGTCGCCACAGGATCATCGGCGGCTGCTTGTCCCATACCCCCTACAAGATTCCTAGCATCGATACCCACGCGCATTAACCCTTGAACAAGGTCAGTAGCGGTAGGCAGTCCAAAAGGGCCGCTGTTAGGCACCGCTTCTCTAAAGTAATTAACTGCGGTAGGAACCGCTTCTAGGGCACCTTGGGCATAGGCTTGCGCTTTAGGGTTGGTGTGAACTATTCCCCCGTTAGCCATAGGCTCTGCCGAATTAAAATATTCTTCATTTGTTTTGCTTCTAAAAAACTCTTTTATTTTACTAGGTATAAAGGCAGAAATTGTTGTAAAAACATCTATTAACCCACCTTCGTTTTGTGGTTCCGAAGCTTTTAAAGGTAAACGAACCCCGTAAACTTCCTGTCGTTCCGGCGTAAAAAACTTCCGTAAAGCCCCGTCTATTCGTTTTAATCGCTCTTTATTATAGCGAGAGGCTTCGGGGTTGCCACGAGCGGCTTGGTCAATAGTGTCCGCTACCCTTTCGTTATTAGACCTGTTTAACGTAGGAAACTTTACGGCTTCAGCATCGTCAACAGATAAATTTTCCTCGGTAAAGTTTTGAAAGTCAGAGTACCAAGGGCTATCCACTGCTCGATGAAAAAATTCGTGCAAAAGAGTAGCGGCAGGGTCTTGAAAAACAGGGTCTGCTCTCCTTTCTTCAAGATCGCTTGGTTTTACCCCTTTCTTTTTTTCCGTTTGTATACGTGCGTCTAAATAATCTGGTGTAAATTGTTGTAAATATATTTCTTCGGGTTTAAGAGGGTCTAACCCTTGTCTTATTAAAGCTTGAGAAGGTAAGGGGTATCCCGTACTCTTTACAATCTCGTTTTCTGCGTTAACCGGGTTCCCTCTTCCAAAATATACTGCCGCTATTCCCGAATCATGTGGTGTGCTAGGGCCTACCACCAGCGTTTTATATTTTGCTGGACCTTCTTCTTCATACGTTGACGGTCGAGTGGCTCCTATGTAAGGCAGTATGCCCAATTCACCAGAAGGGTGAACCGAGGGGGCTGTTCGTCGATAAACGTCCGCCATCATTTCTTGATCCGCCAATTCCATTGAAGCAACACGGGCGGCTTCTTGTTCAGGAGTTAAGGAGGCTACCCACTTATCGTAGGCTGTTGCACTTTCAGCCACTACTGCCTCCCGTCAGGGCGTACTTCCACCCTCGGAGTACCTAGCCGCCATTGGATGTCTTCTGTACTGGAATCAACCTTTAAGGCAAACGATCTACCCCGAAGCCTAATGTATGTTTCGGTAGTAAACTGTTCCACGGGCGTTGTAGCACTCTGTGTGACCGCCGAAGCGTTAGTCTGCAAGTAGTTTCCGCCCGGATAGTTCCGCGTCTGAAGCGTCATGTTTAAGCTTGCTGCCGCATCTGTTGAGGCAGCGAAAGTTACATCAGGAATCAATCGGGTCAGGAACACAAAGTCCTCTCCGTCGCCAATACTTAACTGACTGCTTTCTATGTAACTGGTAATAGGTGAAGCAGGTGACGTGCTTCCGTCATTTAAACCAAATTCTTGGTTGTAAAGGTATCCATCCGTCCCAGCGGCTACCGGATAGTCGTTTACGCCACGATCCAACCAGTACGTGCGGACCAAACTACCGTAAGACCAAACCTTTTCTTCGTAGTTATAGATCACGTACTTGTCAATTTCGACAGACTCACTTGATGGGTAGAACCACCAGATTTCTCCAAACGAACTGTTAAGAGACGCCGTAACTAACTCTTTTTGTTCAATATTAAAATCGTTAAAGATGTAAGAGCGCACGGTGCAAGGCAGCTTTTGAACTTGACCACTGTACACGTAAAACTCTTCCACCCCCATCCAGAAAACCGTATCGTCTACTGCTTTCGCTGCCAGAGGACCAGAAATAGTAGTGTTTTCTGATAAACGGTCAATGCCAAAAGTAAACGGCGGTCCAAGGAATTGCATGGCGTGAAGCGACACGTCTGTAAATACTAGAATTTGTTGTCTTGTTTCTACCGCACAAACAATCTCTGAACCTACGCCTACCCGCAGATCACCTGCGGTGTTCTCTACTGTCGCCGTCCACGTAGTAACGGACTCTTGGTCACTAAAGCGTATAAGCAAGGGGTCTTGAACGCCGGGATCAGTCTCCGAATCGCAGCCAAATACCACGACGTGCCGATCACGGTCACTTACCAAAACCTGTTTAGCAACGGTGGGAGTAGTGGTATCACTAATTTGGGTCCAATTAGTAGGGTCAGAACTAGGGTCCGTAGAGCTTGTAAACGCTGTTTTAGACTCATAGCTTACATAATTGTCAGGAGAATAAACCTTGTCGCCAACAGCGTAGGTAGTGCCTGAAATCCAAACGGTTCCTCCGGCTATGGCAGTAAGGGGTACAGCACGATCAGTCCCCAGAGTGTCAGCACTGACATCCCAATAATAGATATTGCCATCACGCACATTAAAAATAAGGTCTTCACCAAAGTTGTCCTGTGTATACACCCTTAATTCGTTTGTAACCGTAGAGGTGATTCCTGACCCCCATGTACTTCTTCCCCACGTACCCGCTCCCCACCCCGTACCGGATACAGCAAGGGTAAGTCCGGTGTTAATTTGGTAAGCGCCAGTAACAGAAGCGCCACCATTGCCTGTGTCTGCGCCATCAGCCGTGACTAACGTAGGTGAAAGCGCTCCATCAACAGTGATACTTTGAATAGAGGTTCCCGCAGTACGGGCTTGAATCTTATAGTTAGTGTCGTCAATGTACTCACTGACTTGGTATTCTTGGTTCAAAACCCCTGCGGTTATTTGACCCCCAAGGCTTGTTGCGCCCGAAAACGTAACAAAATCATTAAGAACTGCGCCATGAGCCGCGTCCGTAACCGTAATTGTAGATTGACCGTTAACCGCTGCAAAGGTAATAGCTCCAGCGGCGGTAGTATCACGCAAAGGGGTAACGTCGTAATACTGTCCCCCCTCGTTAATGTAATACTTTTCAGAAGTGCCGACGGCAGTGAGTTTAGTTCCACCAAGCGTCACCCATGTGTGTAACGCCCGACAAACCCCTAAAAAACTGTAAATAGAGGTTTTTACCCACCCGCCAATTTTTTCAGGTAACCCAAATCGAAACCGCACTTTATCCGAGTCAAACCAGCCCCCTTCATTGGTATACGAAGTAGTCTCCCTGTTAACGCCCGGTCTAAATTGAAGCTTCGTAAGAGGCATCTACTTATAATGCTTTGATACGATCAGCTTCTGCCTGAATAGCGTCTGTAAACGTAGAACTGTAATTACTGTCAGCCGCATAACGAGCTTTCTCATGTTCAAGCACTGCGGCGCGTGGGTCTACCCAACCGCTAACATCGCCCCAAGCACTGCCGTCATAGGTGTGCTTGCCACCTTGCCATCCGTCAGGAACCGTTACTCCTGTGTGCAAAGTAGCGTTGCTAGAATTTAGATCACCTATATCAAAGTCATTACCGCCGTTATTTCTAACAGTGGCATTAGGTGTTGCTGAAAGATCGACATTAACGCTATCGTCAAATACATAAACGCTTACGTTGCCGTCATTTCGTGTAATAGTCTGGCTCATTATGAGTCTCCATTCAAAAGTAAAGATGTTGTTGAAATTGCTAGTCCTGCATTAACACTAGGGTCACCTGCTGAACTTGAAAAGCCACCAGAGGTGGTGACGTAATATTTGGTTCCTACTGTCAATGGTAGATCGCCAAAAGACGCTACCGCAGCCATAGCCTTATAGCTTACGCTCTCACCCTGATAAGTTAAAACCGTTTTGTTGGCGCTAGAATCATAAGTGATGTGGTTCTCGCTAGTACTTGTAGAGTCTGTAACGATAGGCGTATCAAAAGTAATATCTGTACCTGAAACAGTACCTGATACCAATTTACCACTGGTACTTCCATCATAGGCAATTATTATTTTTTGAGCACTTACATCTTCAGTAATATAATGACCAAACGCACCACTCATTTCCTCACTACTAAACGCTGATTTCGTACCAAAACTGATAGATGTTCCAGAAACTGTACCAACAACAGCAGTGCCGTAATTAGAGTTGCCTTGGTCTGAATAACCGACTATAACTTTGTTATTTGTTGAATCATAACCAGAACCTATACCCGTAGAGTAAGCGGTAGCATCAAAAGTCGTTGCCGACCCAAAAGTGATTCCAGTTCCTGAAACTGTACCAACAATACTTCGACCATACCCAGAACCCGTGCCATCATCTCGATAAGAAAACACTACTTTTTGAGCATTGCTGTCATAAGTAACACCGTGAACATAGGTTAGAGCACTAGTAAAAGCTGCTTTAGTCCCAAAAGAAATTGAAGTTCCCGAAACGGTTCCTACAATAGCCGAGCCGTAATTAGAATTCCCTGAGTCTTTCCATCCAATAACTACTTTGTTGACGTTAGAATCAAAAGCCATTTCTTGATAACTTGCAGCGTCAGAACTTTCGGCAACAACTGGGGTTCCAAAAGAAATTGAAGAACCAGATACAGTGCCAACAACAACTGTCAGATAAGAAGCATTACTCGCATCAGCGTAGCCTATTACTATTTTATTATTGCTTGAATCAAAACATCCCATTATATAACTACTAGTGCCGTTATTGAACTCTACTGAGCTACCGAAACTAATCGAATCTCCGCTTACAGTTCCTACGGTTGCATAGCCGTGATAAGTATCTGCTGCATTTTGAAAAGGTATGACAACCTTATTTTCATTACTGTCGTAAATAATAGCTGCTGGAACAGAATTAGACGTGACATCAACCTCTGCCGCAGTTCCAACAGACAAACCC
>Ga0098041_1000691_pt1 | contig 13301 bp, 2 predicted proteins | sample 8_EtaG_FD_77066 | JGI IMG/M metagenome (GOLD analysis project Ga0098041, IMG submission 77066) | Marine viral communities from the Subarctic Pacific Ocean - 8_ETSP_OMZ_AT15162 metaG | ecosystem: Environmental > Aquatic > Marine > Oceanic | place: Pacific Ocean | collected 2015-01-08
AGTCCCTAGGGTTCAAACAGAATCATATCAACATCAATTTTCACCAGGCGCCAAAAAACATATCGCCGGTCAAAGTCCGATGTTAATACATCTAAAGTGTCGAATACCTGAAATTCACATGCACTTGAATATTCCCAGGACAGGCAATACTGATGATTCAAAGTATCCTGACCACCATATTATTGATACATATCCAACATTCACAGCGATTAGTGATTCTGTTATTATGGCGAAAGTGAAAGTCGGAGATATTGTTGTCGTTGATTTCGCCGATCGCAAGAATTTCGCCGAACCGATATATGTATCTCCAATCGCTTCTCAAAATAATCAAATGGTCATTAATGTTACCGCCGGCGGCTTTAACCCGGCGTGTGCAAACGCAGGAATAGGTACCAACGGATCGCAACTTGGAGGCGCTAGCGCAGTACTCCCCCATCAGGGGAATATGAGCCGTCGCTTTCGAGCAAGAAATTCTAATGCTAAAGCAGTTATGTTTGGGGATAGCCAGATGGTTGGCACGCTTGGCAACTTTTTACAAAAATATGTGGAATCATTAGGATATACTGTTGTTGGAACCACGATGAATACATCAGGAACAGGAATAAAAACTTATCCTCGCGGCAAATCCCGAATAGCACGATCAGGATCAGGTATACATAACTGGATATTAAAAAAACCTCAAGATCCTCCTGGGTCCATCGGCGCCTTCTGGCAATTCCTAGAAGAAGCTTTAAAGAAATCACAACCTGATCTTGTCGTGGCATGCTTGGGCGGGAATGACTCTCCCTATCTTAGAAGAGCAGATAAATATTTAGACTTGGCTAATAAAATTAGGTCCGTCGCACCAAATTGTAAATTTCTTTGGTTCGGTCCTCCACCCGCAACTTTAAAAAAAGACGGTTCGGACTCTATGTTAAAATTAAGACCAAAAAGATCTGCATTTGCAAATAAACTTAAAAGTGTATTCTCAGGTGTATCTGGGATGACATATATAGTGCCACAAGATTATATGCCTGTCTATTTCGCTGGTAAGAATCGTGACGGCTTACATGTTAATAAAGCCGGCGCCATGGAACTATTGAAAAATTTAAAATCAGAAAATTCATCCGGACCAACCCAAGGCGGTCTTTCACAAAAGAAAATTGCCCCAACAGTAGATCCAGACAAGAACAAACAACTGGCTGCAGCGGCTTTAGAAGAAAAAGGAAAACAGTGGAAAAGCCCAGAGCTATTAATCGCCGCCAGGAGCCTTGTAGGGGCGCAGATGGGAGAATTCACAGACCGTGGATCTGCTCGAACCTGGTTGATGACTAAAGCTTCATCATTATCTTCTCTCTTGGGGATAAAGAAAGACGAGGCTTATGAATATATAAAAAATAGAGATTTTATATCTGGTTTCGTCGCCACTTCCAACCCTGGTATAAGCTCTAAAGTATGGAAACCTCTGAGGATTGCAGAGTGGGAAAAAATCACAAATCAAAAACATGGTCTTATGGGACAGCCTAGAACTTCCGGAACGTCTTCTGGTGCAGAATATGGAGCAGAAGTTTTCGATTTTAGTTTTAAATCCCAAAAGACTGTTAAGGGAAAGCAAAAATTGCAACAACAAGCCTCTTCCAATCGGGCTAAATTTGATCAAATCATGGCAAGTATACGAATGTTGAGCTATAAGTTTACTGCCGCCCAACTAGTCAACTTTAACGAAGCACCTCTGCAGGGACCGTTAGCTCTCCCACCCGCACCTCAGTGTAGATCAATGGGCTCAGCATCTCCCTCAACACCTAGCTCTATTCCCAATATTCCTTCTACTCCGATGCCAAAAGGCGCAAAACAAACATTTATACCAATTGTTGAAGACGCAATATATTCAGCAGCAAAAATAACCAAACCTTCAGAATTAGACCTCAATACATGGCATCAATGGCTAAGAGTAATGTGTTGGATTGAATCTCAAGGTGTTGTGAATGCAATTAATAAATTCGGATATTCCGGTTTATATCAGTTTGGAAAAGGCACTTGGAACGGCACCCGCAGATGGGGAAGCAAAAAAAAGATGCCAGATATAGGACCTTATGTAAAAAGCTTAGACATGGCTTTGAATCCTTATAAAAATGCACTAGCAGGAGCCATGCTAATGAGAATGAATATGGCAGGGTTTGGGTCTATGCCAAAAACTGGCGCTCATCTTTATATAGCACACCAGCAAGGCTTAGGTGGTGCCAAAAGTTTATATAGGAAAAAGTCTGGAGATAACAAATGGAAAACACAAGCTCTGACATCCGGAGATTTTAAGAGAGCCTGGTTTAATGGTTGCGGTAGCAAAAAAGTTGATGGTAAAAAACTTAAAAAACATTTAGAAGATAACACAATCTTAGACCCATGGACGAAATGCTTGCCCTCAGATTTCTACAATATGTGGATTAGAAAATTTAATAAAGCAACAAGTTCTGTATCAAAAAATAGATCTAAATTAAAAGGTGGAATATCTAAAAGTAAAACATATGCTAGTCGTATGGAAACATCAACTGAGAACCCCAATCTTGCAGGTTCGCCAGCGATGTCCAAGCCAAGTACTTGGGGCGCCGCCTAGTGAATTTCGACGCCAAACCAGGAACGCTAAATAAGCTGTCACCTAAGAAGTTTAAGAGACCTATTAGTATAGACAGTGCCGGAGATTCTACGCTTACAACATTAGCCCTGCAGGCTGCAGAGATAATGCATGAAAGAAATAATTCCGTTCTCACTAAGACAGGTCAATATAAAGCACTGGTATTGAGAGTCGACAAAAGCGCAAATACAGTAGACCAAACAGGCTTTTTGAATTTTTTAGACAAAGATAAGAAGAAATCCACAGGTTATAAATTTGTAAGAGTCAGTGCTTACATTCCTATAATGCACAAAGGCGCATACCCCATCCCTCGCGTAGGAAATACTGATGATCCAAAATATCCCGATCATCATATAATTGATATGTATCCAACATTTACAGCAAGAAATGATGATTTAATTATGGAAAGTGTAAAGGTTGGGGATATTGTTATCGTTGATTATAGTGAAAAAGATGAATATACAGGAGATCCTATATTTATAACCCCAATTGTCACGCAGGAAGCACAAATATTAGCTAGCCTTGGGCAAGATATATCTAACAGATTCAACAGACCAGGTTGTCCTCCTGCTAGTGTACAAACTCCAGGGCAAAACTTACAGACTCCAACAACAATATCTAAGCACCAAGGGCTATCTAGTCTACGCGCAAGAGCAAGACAATCTAATATGAAAGGGTTCGTCTTTGGTGATAGCCAAGCCCATGCGATGGGTCCAGGCATGTCAAAGTGGCTTGAAGAAAATGTCGGTTTAAACATGATCAGAGCCACTGGCACAACTGGACCTTGGACGAAAAAGAAGAGGGGCGTTCTTGGAAAGCACTCTCAATCACTAGCAACAATGACCGGTCTCCGAAATAAAGAGAAAGGTTACTGGCCAGTTTTAAAACGCTATCTCAACAAGGTTGGAGATGGAGTTGTGTGCATTGTGGGGGGAAGAAACGGATCTCCCTCTGAGGGACAATTAGCGTCTGCTTTAAAGAGAATAATATCCGCCGCACCAAACGCCACGATTTTGTGGGTAACACCACCAGGCAAGGTACCGGCTTACAAAAAACTAAGATTTATTGTTAAAAAGCCTGTATATTCGAACCCATCAAGCGGACCCCCTTATCAGCCTATTCCTATGGAACAAAGAAAGACTCATTTAAAATTAAGAAAGAGGGTCGCCTCTGCCGCAGCACAGTTTCCAAATAAAGTATATCACGTAGACACATATTCATTGATGCCAAACTATGTCAAGAATGGTTCGAAGAACAAGAAAGGCGACGGAGTACACTTAACTTTTTCCGACTTACCAGAGCTTCTATCCGGCTTGTCGGGCTTGGCGGATTTACCCGTAAGCCAAAGGGTCGGACAGAAAAAATCAGCTTCCCCAAACCCTGGAAATGATTCTACGACGCCAAAAAAACAGGGTAATCTGATCAATTCTTCTGGAAATTCTGTAAACTGCCAGCCTCTCGGATCTATGGGAAAACACGGTGGATCCCCTGTCCGCCCGAATTCGCAAGGACTGGTACCGGGTGGTCAACGAGCAAGATCGTTTCCGATGTCTTTATCGCAGATTAATATAAACAATGTTATGCCAGGGCTGATTCAAAAGTGGTCAAACCCAAATGGAATTGAATTAGCTTTTCAAAGAGGGATAAAACCCGGCATGGATCCGTGGTATACTTGGTGCGTGATGTGTATGGCTTCAGCCGAAGTAATTGAAAGATATTGGAGAACATGGGATCCCTCTGCAAAATTAGTTATATCTGATCATTGGCGAGGAAAAAGAGGTGGAGAAAATAAAAACCACAAAGGTCCTGCAATGGACTTTGAAATAAGACATAAAAACGGGGCTATACCATCTGTATATCAGTGGTGTTCTGTAAGATATTTAATGGGAGCAGGAAGAATACCAAAAGGTGCTGTTGGTTTATATATGAATTTTAACGGATTAAAAGGGAACAGAAATAGACTACATCCGAAAGGGATCACAGGACCAGGGCTCGGTGAACAAGGAAGGAACACATCTAGGAGTTGCAAAGCCCCTGGCGGTTCAACTAATGTACACTACGATTTCAGAGGCTTTGCTGAATTTAAAAAAGGAAAAGGCTCCGGAGTCGGCACTCCAGGGTCCCTCGTCGGCGGCTATTGGTGGAGAGGCAGCACTAGTGGATCAAGTAAAGACGATATTAAAGGCACACAAAAAACAAAGAATTATTTAAAATCCACAACGAATGGGCAACAGGTTTTAGATTTGCTTAATTCGTGGAAAACTGGAAAATACGGAAACAACCCTCCTGGCTTTCGCTTCGTAACGGTAAGTGAGTATGTTCCAAGCTGGAGTCAAGTTTTGGGTCTTGAACCGTGGGCAGGAAATCAGCGAGCAACTAGTTAATATAAAAGGGAATATACTAAGATGGTAATGAGTGCAAACAGCAAGCTTTTCGAAGATCTAGCAGACATTCGGAAATTCAAAGAAGAGGGTCCAAAGTCTACAGTACACGCCTTTCAACAAGGAAATGTTGGTGAAAAAATAGCAGAAACAATGGCTCAGATGTCAGAAGAAGACAGGAATGCCATGTACGGCGGAGCAAATTGCGGTATCCTGATCGAGGGTGTGCCCAAACATATAAAAGCCGATTGCGAGTGGGTTCAAGAAGGTCAGAACAATTCTTTTATTGTAATGGGTCGCGATCGTCCCGGTCCTTTAGATACTGGATTCGGGGGAGACGCCGAGACACAAGCTGGTATGATCGATCTTTCTGTAGGAAGAAAACCATACGATTCTACAGAGAATGTAAATCCCAATTTTTTAACTGATTCAGCTAGAATATATATAAGCCAAAAATCTAACATCGACAGTGAAGATTATTTTTGGTTACAGCCAGGTCCCAGTACGCCTATGGCAGACAGAGATTCTGCTATAGCTATCAAAGCAGACGTTATTAGAGTGATAGGAAGAAAAAATATAAGATTAACTACAGAATATCAAGTTGAAAATTCTTTTGAAGGCATGGTAGAATCTGTAGGAGGCATTGATTTGATAGCTGGCGATAGAGTTGATGGGCACATGGACCCCCAACCAATGGTGAAAGGAAATAACCTGCGAGAGTGTCTTCGCGACCTCGCCTCCCAGATAACAAATTTAAATATTATATTAAGTCAGTTTATGGAAACACAAATGAAATTCAACAAAAAAGTACAGAAGCACAGTCATCACGGCGCCTTTTACGGATTAAAAGGCTTGCCTGATTTCGAAGTAATAATCGCCGGCGCAGAAATCGCAAAAGATATATTCACAAAAACAAAGAAAGATCAAATGGCGCACAAATTTAATTTAACAGACTGGTCATCTAGATATCTTGAACCATCCGGTCACAAAGAAGGTGACCCTGACATTAAGACATACATTTGTAGTCGTTATAATAATGTGAACTAACTATTTAATCTTATTAAGGAATAGCATGGCTAATTTTTCAAATTTTTATATCCAAGTGCAAGGCTGGGGCGCAAGTTTCACCGAGGATGCAGGTGCTGGATCTACCGAAGAGGCTATTGAAAATGCAATCCAACGTGCACCGGCAGAAATATTATTAACATACCAGAATAAATTTTTGCAGAAAACAGACCCTTCGATTACGCAAGCTATCATAAAAGCCAACGCAACAGGACAAAAGCCCGCTGATGCGCTCAGCGAACTCAATAAGCAAGGCGCAGAATTAGGAGAAAAGCTCGTCTGGAATAATATCAACCTTTCAGAAAAGCCACCTTTGGGTAAAGAGCAAACACACGGAGAGTCTCTTGTTTCATTGTTAGAAATTCTAAAAAAAGAGGTAGACAAGTTTATTGGAAAACCCAAACAGTTGGGTTCTGTATCCACTTATACGCTCGAAGAGTTGGAAGAAGATGACGAGGATGATGTATTAAAATTATTAGAATCTCTTGATCTGTATAAAAAAGATCTTGAGTATGGTCAAAAAAATCCCAAAACATGGATAACCACAACTTTAGAATTCGTAATTCAGACTGATAAATTGAGGCAGGTTTTAAGTGACCTCGGAATCATTGTTAAGTATGAAACAAAAGATTTTCATGGCGAAGCAGAAGATGATGTGACGCCACCGTGGCTAAGAACCCCCGGTACCGAAGCAATTTCTTCAAATAGATTATTTAAACCTCCGTACATGAAAGATATTGCTGAGTTAGAAAAATATGAAGTTGTTCCTCTTGAAGTCACGCCCGACCAGTGGATAAAAATTAAAAAAGGCAAAAAGAAACTCTATGATTATACTGAAGGAAAAGCCTCAGAATTCTTCCACTCAAATATCAGAAGCGCCACACATATGGTTGCAACTCCAATTACTCTACTGGGAAAAGAGGCACTAAAAAATGCCCTAGATCATGTGGGTGCCACACTTAAGCAGACCGGCGATATTGCTGCTAAATTGACAGAATCAACTTTAAACAGCATACATCCAACTAAGTTTTACGAAAAACCAAAAGATAATAAGAAACCAGATAAGCTTAGTAAAATCATGAACAGTAGCTGGGCAAATTTAGCAGGACTACCAACAGCTTATTATCCAAACAAGAATATCGGATCAACAGCCCAATTCACATTGGTTAGAGTGTTGAGATATCATGTTGGACCAAAGGGTGAATATCATGAGGTAGAAATAATAGCTACTAGTAATGAGAAGTTGCGAAGCGCAATTAAATCACATGCTGACACCTATACGGAGATTGCGATGGACGCACGTAAGCAGTTAGGTATCACCAAAGAAGGCGAGCCCGCCGATATCGGAGATAGCAATGAAGTCAGGAACCTGACCTCGCGACAAAATAACGCAATTGCAGCTTTTAATGATGTGGTCACGGGATGGATAAAAGCATCCGATTTGTTGATGTTAAATACATATAAAAATAAATTTTTAAGATCCCTAGGAATTGGTATTAAAAAGTTAACAACAGATCATGACCTCAGAGCGGATGGTACTCCAAAAAGCGCTCTTAATTTGTGGCACAAGAGGAAAATGGGATATCCTCAATTGGCTAAAGACAATAATCTGCCATGGAATAGCATGTATGAAATTCCAATTCAAACGCCATATAAGGCTTTCACAATGTGGACGAAAGCTGAAGCTAGACGATTAATTAGATATAAGCTAAAAGCAAGGGCAAGAAAAAAATGGTTAAAAGAAAATAAACATATATTCGAAAAAGATGGGATGGCAATTAAACACCAAGACGCTTCTAAAGGAATAAAGTATGTAAAAATCGGCAAAGCTAAGGAAGGATACGGCAATAATTACATAACCCCCGGCGGCAATCAAAAGCAAGACTACGAATGGGAGCCGGGAAAGCGCTCCCAAGGTAAGAAGCAGCTTAATGCCGAAGAAAAAGCCAAATATGTAAAACTGCAAAAAAAGCTAGAAGAAGCAAAAAAGTTAGGAATCCAAGTTAAAGAGAAGAGCTTCGAAAGTACTTGGTATAAAGACCACACTGGTACTGCAGTACCATGGACAGGTTACATTCCAGATCACGCTTTTGATCATAATAATGAAAACGTGGTGCATGAGAATACACAAGGCGCCAGGTCTTGGGAAACCCACTCGGGAGTTATGTACAAATTTGGAACAAAAAATCCAAAAACCCCGTCTATGAAATTATTAAGAAAGAATCCCGATTTGAAAAAAGAGAGAATCCGCGAAGCGTGTGTACATGGGATTATCAATGCGCTCGATTTTTATAACAAAGATTACCTGTCTTTATTTACAGCCACAAAGCACTTCAAAGAAAAGAAAGAGATATATAAAAAATCACAGGCAGGGTGGCCAGATAAATACGATATACTTAAAATCCTTGCCGAAGAACTTTACGATGCGGGGTTAACAGTATCTCCAGCTAAGTGGCATAAACCAAAAAAAGGAAAACTTAGGATTTTATGTCAAATACCTGCAAATGTTTTTGATGGGTACCCAATTAAAACAGAAGATTTTAAGTTTGATCCTCCTAACTTACCATCTCCACCTGACTTGCTTCCGCAGCCATTGTATGGCGGACCACGCCCAGTTAAAGACCTTAAGGTACATTATACTTTTACTAAAGATTACAAGTGGTTTGAAAAAAATGTCATTGGATTTAAAGAGACAGAAAAACGTGAATTCGATCCGGATCAAGAAATCGAAGTCAACTCCAAATTAAAAAGAGCAATGAAGTTTTATGATGGAAGACATCTCAAGTCTGGTAAGAAAGTATTATTCCCAGGCTATTCCGCCGGTCCACTGGCTCTCCGCCGCGAAGCCAATCATCTAGATATGTGGAAATACTCTTTTAGAGAATTTCTTGATAAGAACGATTTCGATTTCCGCAATCCTCCATGTTCCGTCACAGGTCAACCAAAGCCAAAAGGCTCCGCCGGCGTTCCATCACCGAAAAATCCAACTGGGCACTCGGTCATTGAACTTGGGTTCAACAAGTCATATCAATTATTATATGTTTTGTTTAACGGACAACCGCTCCGCACCGGTATACAATATTTTAGAGAAAAAACACTGATGGGTAATCCAAGAACAAACGCGCTAATACATGCTTCACCACAGATATTAGAGGATTTCTCTGGAGATCCAACAAAAAGAAAGCCATGGACAAAGTGGGTCATGACATTCATGCATCCTTACGGTACCGCTATTATACGACCTTCTAAAAGATCTCACAAGAAAAAAGATCCTCCAAAGCTAAAAAAGAAACCCCTTTCACACAAGGAACTCGCCCGACAAAAAGAAATCCTTGCAGATATGAAGGCAAGAGATAAGAAAGTAAAAGACGCAAAAAAGAAAAAATTCTCTGTTCTTGATAATACAATAAAAGATATGGACAAAATTTCTAATAAGATTAATGACCTGGAGTCTGCATATACTGAAATCTTAAATAGATATGGATTAGACACACTAGCTAGAACCCTTGCACAGTGCTTGATAGAGAGAACAGAAGACCCAGAAGATTTAATGATTAGGATGGCTTTAAATCCTATTACAACACAGCTTGATGAAAACAAGAGAAAAATTAATGAGTCAATTGAAAAAAACAAAATAGCTAGTATAATCAACGAACTACCATTTGAATGTATAGTTAGTGTGCTTCATGATACATGTACATTAAGATACGAAAAAGATACAGACACGCCGCCACAGATAATACCAGGCTTAATTGGGCAAGATGACAAATACAAAGAGGCTGCAGCATTGACAAAGCTTCATGCTTCTTCATCAGCCACTTCTTTATTTCCAGCAAAAGATGATGCAAAGACTGTTATTGCAGTCCGCCCAGAGACTGCATATGCAGGACACTACAAGGATGAAGGAACAGGAAAGAGTTGGAATTTGAAATCTAATAATTGGATGCCTCATCCTTGGCCCGATGATTGGAAAAACAACACCGAACTCGTCGCCGAGTGGCAAAAATATTTGGCTAACGACCTTTTAGAATATCAGTCACAAACCAATCCAGACGCCGAAGGTTATTTTACAGAAGGGTCGCATGATGTTGACACTGCAGGTATGGAGTTCTTTAAAGATCCAATAATTAAGCCTCTTTATAAAAACAAAAAAGATGCTGGAAAACTATCCCTAACTATTGATGGAGTCTTTGGTCCAATAACCGAAAGATTAACCATGTGGGAGCCCGACCCTACCGCTGAGACTCCCCAAGGTGCACCATGGTTAACCAAGGCTGTATATGATAAAAGAATTAACCAAGTTAAAGATTGGAAACAGAAAGCTGCCGAACAACAAGAGGCTCAAGATGCTGTAGCAGTTGTGATAAAAACAAGCAACAGTGTTAAGAGTGATTACGCTAAAAAGATGCAACAATTTCTTACGTTAACAAGCCCAATGCTTTTAAAAGCAAATGCAACGAAGCCATATTATTTAGCTAGATCAAAAGACATGCCTGAAAACGTCGTTCCCTTAACTGGTTTATATCAAAAGCAAAATGGAAAATGGTATATAAAATCAAGATATGGACAGCGGAAGAACGATGGAACCTTTAAAATGAGAGAAAGGCTCTATAAACATGACATAGGTAAATTTGGAAAGTTATCTACAGAGGCATATTTAAACTTTGTGTTTAACGTGTCCTTTGAGTGTGAAAGTCAGGGAATTCCTGATCACCCATTAAAAATAGAATTTGAAGAATGGAAAAAATCAGTCGGCGGTGAACTTAGCAGCGCAAATGATCTTTTCGAGCACATAAAGAAACACAGCGGCGCCATGTATGTAGAAATTCGTAGACCACAATATGATTTATATGCAGCTGAAGTTGACAAAGCTCTTAAAATCAAAGCCGCAGGACCTGTTGATGAAAAATCCGGTTTAAAAAGACCCGCTCATGTTTTAATGCACTCACCAACCCCTCCACCGGGATACTATTGCAAGCCTGGAGATCCCGGTCCATGTGATGAAATATATGAATATTTAATGAAGGCTACAGCTAGAGCAAACATAATAAAAGAAACAGGGGCAATACCAAAAACTTATGGAGAAAAGAACGACCCATTCTCTACAAATGTTTCTGATCCTCATGGCATCGCAACAATGAATGCACTTCCCGAGTTGTTAAAGGTAATTGAAAAAATTGAGGTCGAGTATAAAGCGTGTGCATCTAGGCAGGGATTCTTGGCGATCACCGAAGAGGACGGCGGAGAGGTAATGTTTACAGGTACTGAACAAGAAATCGAAGCAAAATTAGAAGAGTTAGCAAAAAAGAAAATTAGAGTTCAACAGGTAATGAAAGGCACTCAAACTTACGCAATGAAAGAAGAAGGTGCCGGAGCCTTAAGAAAATCACAACAAGATCGAATAGATCAAAAAATTGAAGATTTAAGAAATAAAGGGGTCAAAGGCACACCAAAGAAGCATGTAGAAATGGATAAGTGCCGAAAACACAGGCAAACGTTGATAGAATCCATTGGTTTTGCTCACGGCAATGATCCAGCAAATTTAGATTTTACAAAAGAAACCCCATCATGGTTCTGGCCAGGATCTGAGCCAACGGAGTATGAGAAATCATTGGGACCAGAATGGACTACAAAGAGTGTAGAAAATAGAACGAAGGCTTTAACTGCCTACATATCATGCATCGAAACTCAAGTTGTAGAAACAAGAGCTAAGCTTATGGACACCTTCCCTTCTCAACATAACAGCATGGGCGGCGTATATCCACTTCCAAAAGATATAAGACAATTGGCTATGCAGCTAGCAGTACACCAAAAGTGGCCAAGCAATGTTAAATTTAGTGGAATGAGCAACCTGTGGTCTTCGTGTAAAACACATTGTCAAGAAGATGCAAAAAAATTAATTAACTTTATTGTTGATGAAATAGGAATCCCACCAGAAACCAAAGCAATTTTAGGCACTTTGGCTGCTGCTGCAGGCATGTCAATGGGCGTTATTCCCAAAGAAATGTATCCGCAAATACCATCAATATCGATCCCTAAAGGTACCTTTAAGTCAGAACCATATGATCCTGACGGTGGAATTCATAAAGAATTTGATAATATGGCGAAAAAGTATGTAAATGAAGTTATTAAACAGACGGTGAAACAATTAATTAAATCTGTCGAAAATGCATGCGCTCAACTCAAAGAAGATAAAGAGGATACTGGTCAAGTCGAGTTTGATGATTTGATTAGTCCACCATTTAATCCTGTAGACAACGGAACTATAGATGAGAGATTAAATGATTTGCAAGAAATGATGAATGATTGGATGCTACCAATACAAGTTGGAAGCAAAACTATGGCTCCAGAAAACAGTACTGATAATCCTATTAGTTTAGAAGAGATGGTCAATGGAGTCACTAGAAATTTGACACCATCCCAGTTGTGTGCCTGTTTTGATGGCACGCCCTCAACGATAGCAACAGAGACATTACGAAACTATTATGATGAGTTTTATCCATTTTTAGCTAATGCATGGATTACCGATGAAGACATGATAGAATATTTCCGACAAATGGGAAAAATAGTAGACCCTAGCTTTTGTGCTGCTGTCGAAGAAGGGTTCTATGTTAGAAAACCAAATCCGGATCAATGTTTGGCAGATATTATCGTCGAAGAAAAACGAGAATCTATGGCACAAGATGGGTTAGAACCAGAAGAAATCGAGCAAGCAATACAACAAGAACAGAAGGAACACGTCGATGCAATTGTTGAAGCTATAGAATTAGCAAAAGATCCTTCTGCAGCACTCGCAGCTTCCCCAGAAACAGAAAGGCAAAAATGCAAAGAATACGCAGAAACAGTGAATGAGTCCCCAGGACTCAACACTATGTTGAAAGACGCCTTAGAGATGACGTTTGATCCTATTGATGACATATACCAAAGAGATATTAAATTCTTTGTTCCCTCCCTTGTTTTAGGGAAAAATATAAGTACTGACCAGTCTCTTCTTCCAAAAGGCTATGAAGAAGAAATGGCAGACATGGTAAAAGCCGTGAAAGAAGGTGATAAATTCACTGTACAGGAAGTGGATACATTATCAATATTAACCAATAATTCAAACAAAATGGCAACCAAAGCAACCGAAAGAAGTCCTATAAATGCAGGCTCTAAAAAGATCGGCAGTTTCATGGAAACAGAGCCAGACCCACTTTTCTGGGATTTTGCTCATGCTATCGCCAGATCTAAAGGTCCGCTCTTCAAAG
>Ga0098041_1000692_pt1 | contig 13293 bp, 7 predicted proteins | sample 8_EtaG_FD_77066 | JGI IMG/M metagenome (GOLD analysis project Ga0098041, IMG submission 77066) | Marine viral communities from the Subarctic Pacific Ocean - 8_ETSP_OMZ_AT15162 metaG | ecosystem: Environmental > Aquatic > Marine > Oceanic | place: Pacific Ocean | collected 2015-01-08
GAATACGTTCTGGCTATAAAATAATTACAACGCCCTGACATCCCAAATGAGGGAATGATGACTCTTCCAGAGAACTCACCGGAGGAACAGTACCCAATCTTCCATCTAACTATATCCTTCTTGGTTATTCCCCTATCATACAGGTATCTAAGAGCAGATAAAGATGTTCGTGGAAGATTCTTATTAGCTAGCGAGATATAGTCGTCTGGAAGACTCAACGTTGGTTCTGCTACGAAGCTACTTTCTTCTTCGAATAAATCAGACCCGAAAGAGGATATATCGACTCTTTCTTCAAACTCGTCCCACGCTTGGCGATTGTGAAATGAACCGTATCTTTTGATTAAGCGTCGTAGGCTACGACCTGAATAATCACACACCCAACATTTGAAGACGTTCTTGTTAACATTAACAGACATCTTCTTTTTGTGGTGACCGCACTTAGGACACTGGAAAAGGTACTCTTCATTGCTTAGATAGCATTCTCCAAGTACTTCGTTTAAGATCCTAAGCTTTTTTCTTTCTGACACTGTAGCCACCCGGCGTGTGCAATAACCCAACTATCGGCTTTGTCATAACACTCCTGCTTTGGATTGTTATACCTAGTATAAGTTATAGAAACGCCTGGTACATTGTCAAGGACATATTTCATGACAACCTCTTTGGCCTTTTGACCTCTAGGGATCTTAATACCACATGACTTTCTTGCACTGGAAGCTGATAAATATTCTGGCTCGACACCCAATTCTCTGTAACACAACCACGAAACCATACCATTAAATCTAGACAATAAAGATAAGGTTTGTGCAGATGAAAAACCTGATCTGAAAGATTGTAATGATTGTTCAATAAAAACCCTGTTAGGGTACTTCGCTACTTTTCGAAATTGTTTTCTTACAAAGTCAGCCTTCTCAAAAAGGTTTTTAATCTTCCTAAGATCCCACGCTTCGTTGACAACAATATTTCCTTCATCATCCAAAACGGTAAAACCAACAATACTGGTGCTTACATCTAGTCCGTATATCATAAGAGTATTCTACTATATATCGAGTTTTAATTTAAATGTGTATTCGTCACTTTCTTTCTTTCGAATAGGAGTTGCCATCTTGGCAATTGCAATCAAGTTATCATCGTCGTCATATATTCCAATTCTTGATATAAATGTTTGCTTTTCAAATGGCTCTTCAGCTTGTGAATATGAGCTACTAATTGTGTTAGCGATATATTTTTTATCACTTTCAAGATACATGTTTGAAGCAGTGATTGCCAACTCTTCATCAACAGACCCCGATGAACTGTACTTAATATAAGTTGGATTATTTGAGAAATTTAACATGCCCCTCCGAGCGTGGGCGAACATTGTTAATGTAGGACTAGTTGTTGAGCCGCTGAATTCTATTGTATAGCTAGAAGAATGAATTGGAGTTGCGGCGGAGCCTGTAGAGCCAAAATAATTCCAGGTTGGATTTTGAACGACGCCGGTGCCTAGGTAGTCATCCTGAAACTCGGTTGTAATAGCAGTGGAAGATGTTAAAATAATAAACCCTTCGTTGTACAGAGCCAGTCCCACTACAGTCTCAGTTGACGAGGCGGGCTCAGTTACAACAATTTCTCCATTTCTATATAGGTCTTGAGCGCGAGCGACGAGGGTTCCGGTAATATAAAATTTGAGATCGATAGTACCCTTGTCAATATTTGATCCAAAGAAAATAGAAGGGATGTCTATCATATTCATCTCTACTGCTGCTAAGTCTCTCCCTGACGCGCTGGAAGAAACCATAAAATGCTTGCTAACGTTGGAGTAAAATTCAATAGTATTTCTTAGCGCCTCGATTCGTTTTCTATAGTTTCTACCGCCAGAATCAAGATCAGTAAATCCTGCGGCATAGTGCTGTCTTGTTATACTAGATGATAGTGGATAACTACCTGATAATATATCACCGTATGCAAAATCACTATTAAAGTTTGTTGTGCTAACAGTCGAAAAAGAAGATAAGCTCCCGCCCTTTGTTATAAAAGGATATATCATCGCCGTCGAGGGGCGATCAACATTTAATTCATATAAGCTAACATATCCGTTGGGAACATGAGGCACGTCATCGACGGCTGTACCCGATACGGGCGCTCTCTGATTATAGAATGTAGTGCCGCTATATATTAAAAATTCTGTCTTTGGATATAATCTGATTTGATTATATAAGATATCTTTTGGTGAAAATTTAAATTTTGGCATTTCATATCTACTCTAGTAATCCAATCTTACTCTAAAAGTTAACTCAGTTGTCGGATCTTTTCGGATAGGCTCAGATAGTTTGGCCACTGCCAACAACTCGTTATCAGGAGCATACAATCCAATTGTTGTAACATATGCAACAGGCGAATCTGCTGCCTTGTCTTTAACAACAATCTGACTTGCACTTAGATAAGTCGGGTTAGCACTGTAGTTGAACTCGTTGTGATTTGCGCGGCAGAAGTGTATTGTTGAGTTTAGCTCTGTTGTGTTGCTAAAGCTAATATTTTTAATCCTATCTCGGACACCTTCGACTCCTCCGGATATCTCAGATCCTGTCATAAGTCCCTGACATGATCCCGAGCCCACAGCAGCAGGTCCAGCGTCTAGACCGACCCAGTTTTCTGCGCCGACGTTACTTGGAACATGCAAGTTGTTAAAAATAGAAGCTGTGAGTACAGCAATCCCTGCTTGATAATAAATCATACCACAAGGGTAACCATCATAACCGTCTGAAAACGCTCCGGTCGAACCAGAAGATTTGGTGTAAAGAATACCATATTCTCCCGCTGGGGAATTTACTCGGTAGTCATTAGCACTTCCTGTATCTCCAATAGTTAATTCCGCTCCGGATTCGCCCTTCACAGCGTCTGTTGCGGCGCCGCCGGTTAAGAACGTCATCTCAAATGATCCTTTCTTAATTTCATCTTTCGTAAGCAACCTTGAGAAATTAAAGAACCATGCTTCATCAATTGTAGCGCCGCCGGCGGCAAAATTGCCATCTTCGTCGAAGAGACGAATACTTCCGGTTGCGTCGTACCCAACTAAAACCTGAGCCATTTGGTTGTAAATATTAAGCTTCTTTTCTTGCTGTACTGTTGTAGATGAACTGTAAGCTGAGTCTTTAGAAATGCCGTATGTAATATCTAAGATATGGTTAGCTGAAGAACTCAAGTAAGGGTAGTCATATACTGACTGGAACATACCATGTGAATAGTTTTTAATATTCTCTTCATTGTATGTTCCAGATACGATTGTGCCCGTAAGAGGAATTGCTTCGTGAAGCATCGTCCTTGTAGAGGTTTTATCATTGTTTGAAAAAGTCTTAAATGTGGTTGCCATGTGTTTATTCCTATGTTTTCTTAATAAATCGGACTGGAACGTCGATTGAGTATCCTGTTGAAACCCCAGTAAATTTCATTGAAGAATCAATGTATCTATAACTACCGCCGGCTGAGCCGATTGTGATTGTTTTATTTCCACCCAAGGTCTCAAATAAGTAATTACTTGTTTGAAGGGTTGTGGATGATCTAATCTTACATTGAACTTGAGTGCCCAATGGTCCATCGAGTGGGGTTTCTGTCGATGCGGGAGTATTCAACTGGTCTGTGTTGCTCATGACCAAATCATAAAGATTTTGGACGTATTGTCCTGATACATAATATGTTGCAATTTGATCATCATCAATATAATTAACTGGTAGCGGGGAACCGTTTTTATCTGATAATGACCCTAATCGATTGTCCATCTGTACAATGTATTGCCCTTCTTTAAGGTCTGGATCTAGCGTGAATGCCTGGGAGATTTTGGTTGTATGCAATCCTTGATCGATCAGGATGACCTGATCATGATCAGCAGGGCGGGCTCCGCCGAGGATTCCTGCCGTAGCATCGGTCAGTTCTTTTGCTTTTGAATTGCTATAGGCGACTGCATCCTCAGTTGTAGAATCAACCGCAACATAATATGAGTCTTTTCCCGAAACTTGTTGACTGTAATCTTTCACCGTATTGAGCATCATAATAGGCATGAACAATAAATTTGTTCTTGGGATAGAAACCAGCTTGGAATTCATCGTAGAAGTGTTGTTAGTAAAAGCTTCCAATACTGGTGTTTGAAGAATCTTCAAATCGTAATATGCTGAACCGCTAGTATGGCTCTTATTATAAATTTCATAATTAATTTCATCATCACCAAAAGCATATTTAGTAATTTTGAAAGAACCGTCGCCTTTTGCAAGACGGTATCTACCTGTGTCTGTTAAAACGGCATCAAGAATGATATCGCCGGAATTGTCAAGAAAGCCCATGTTTATTTCTCCTACATCTAACTAACTATAATTAGAATACTTTTTAAGTTTTAGACATTTTTTACATGCCTATGTACAAATTTGACATTAAAATCTATTTTACGCCCAGTTGCCTTAGATGTTAACCTTATTTTGAATTTTTTCTCTATGGCGGTGGAATGCTTGTTTCCCACCATCGATTCTTTTGCGACACCGATTACGGGTGCATCGAATGTATCTGCTGTATCATTTAGATGGAAACCGCTTGATTCGTCATCTACAGTTATTTGCTCTAAGGTCGGGTTGATGTGCAAATATCTTCTGAAAGTCTTTTTGTTCTTTTTGTTTTGATTTTCTTGAAAATCATAAACAGATATTTTAGGATAACTTAAGTTATAGTCTGGATCTCCGACCAGTTGTACTTTATAAACAGGCGAAGGATTTGATAGTCCGCCTCTTCTATCAACAGACCTGAACATATAGTAGTACGTCTTATTTCTCATTATTGTGTCATCTAGTGTAGACAATGAGGTTTCTGTGGTTACTGTCTTATATAAGTGTTTCTCAAAATCTGAATACTTAAGCGGCTTTGGCGTATTTCCGTCCGGATTGGGTCCAATTCTAAATATCTGATAAGAGGCGTTTGAGTCTTCTGCGTTGTAGTGTATCGGCTCTTGCACTCTTTTGTTCTGAACCATTCTGATTAATGAAAAATACTTCCCATCTTCTGGCAAAATCTCAACTGGCTTAGCATCATAATCTCCAAAAGTTGTTTCCAGTGTTATCAAAAGGCGATTATTAATTTCTCTGTATGGCGTGAATGTGACTTGTGGATGCAATGGGGGATCGTCCATAACCACTTGATATGCACTAGCGTTGAGTCCATTAAAGTGATAATAAGGTACCTCGACGATCACTGGAGATACCATATTATAAACTTTTAGTGTTTTATAGAAAAGCTTTGCTGAATACATGTCGTCAGTTGCCATCGTTTGCCACTGTTCTTGCTGTACTCCTTCTTCACCAGGATCAATAATATCTTCTTTTTTAACCCCTAGGGTATCTAACACATCTTGATTATAAGCAGGATCATCAGGCAACACTCTAACAAACTTATCGTCAGCTTCAGTTTGAGGATAGCCGCCATCGGATACTACACCAGGAGTATTCCAGTTTATCGCGTCGGCAAAAGTGTACCTGTTTCCGACAACGTAAACGTAGGCGTGAACAATATATTTGTATTGTTTATTGTATTTGACTTGTGTATCGTAAAAAATAATCTTGTCGACATCTTCTTTATTCATAAAAAACATGTTTTGAATCGGCTTGGCAGAAATTCCATTTTTCAGAACCAAGTGTTTTGCGACCCTGTATCCAACTATTTCTTTATATGCAGGCTTTCCTAATAATAAATCTTTATAACTTCTAAAATTCTTTTTCTGCAAATTAGCTAATTTTGTCTTGAATAATGTAGTTTTTAATACATCCTGAAAATTCAACGCTGCTGCGGCTTTTTCATTCATTTTTTTAGAGTAAGTCTGATACCCACCAGGTCCGACATAGTTTCTTTCCAAAGAAGCTGCTGGACCCAGAGGTCCTTTGGTTTCCACTCTGTTTAAAAATTCTTCGATATTATACACACGGTAAGCTTGTTCGTCCATTAGATTGAACGACTCGTCGTAATTGCTGAACCCCATACCAGTGATTGTTGCTGGGATTACATCATGCCTGCCTTCAGTGAAACTAATTTCTGATATTAATTCTGGATCTTGTTCTGTATCCATCATGTCTAATTCAGCAGCGGATACAACCATTTCTAAAAATTCATCTTCCATTCCAAGCTGCTCTAGACAAGCTGCAAATGAAGAATTCGAACTGTTAGGTATCTCTAAACAGGTGTGCATTGGGAAGATGTCGATTTTATCATTGTATTCTTTAACAAATCGCATGCTGTTTCTAGGAAATATGATAGATTTATTATATTCTTGTATATAATATGCTTTGTCTTCAAGGTATGTCCTATCGCCGACCAGTCCTGCGCTTGGATCACCGTACAATCCTTGAGTTGCCAAATCATCGTATTCCCCTTCTCCGCCCGAAGTGAGATCTCTAAAGGCCATGGCGAAGTTTTCGAAATAAGGAGCGCCTGATTTGAAAGAGTCAGAATATGCTAAATCTTCTTGTGCTTCGTTAGAAAAATGTTTGCCCTGTCTCCAACTTTTGTTTTGCTTTTGCTGAAAGTCTATCAGGTCTAATTTGGATGGCTTCTGGTGTCCAGGCTTTGTAATAAAGAAGGGTATATTATCATAAGAAATCAAACCACCGAGTGTTAACTGGTCGTAGTGTCCCCCTAATGAATAATCACTTGAATCTGACTGTCCGTTTTTATTTTTTGGACCCTTGCCTCCCATTGTCATAGAATCTTGCATTGCAGAAAATTCAGATAAGTATGAATAAAAGCACGGCAAGTGAGTTTCGTGAAGCATAAAGTGCCCATCGACATGTGCGATTTCGTTATACTTTGGAGAATGAAACAAGAATTTAGTATGAACATCTCCTTGTATAATTCTTGCAGAGGTATTCATCATTTGTGTTTCTTTTTTAGTATACGGAGTTTCCAATTCAATAAAATAATCAGTGAATATTTTATTAGGAGTGCTAGGAAGCATCTGTCCAGGTCCACCGTCATCGGTCATTAAGTTACTAAACAATTCCCTTTCGGCTTCTGCAAACTGCTTATAATAATCACTTTCATAAAATTGCATGTAAGAAATTCCGCCTAGGACGAATTGAAAATGTCCCATGTTTTTAAACATATAGCGAATGTTAGAATCATCATAATATCCTTCCCAATGCAAATAGCCTTGTGTCGGACCCGGTGCTGTAAAAATAAACTCTTCTTTTCTTCCTAATTTGGCGTCGACGCCGATGCCGGTGAGTGGATCCATGCCACCTCCGATGTCAAAAGCGGACAAATCAGATTCACTAGTTTCTCTAAAGTATAGAAAATAATTCTTGTGCGGGACGGAGATTTTTGTCGTACCATAAAGATTCCCATTTTGCCCGGCTTCAGGTAAGTGTTTAGGTTGCCCAATTGGTGGTACCTTGTCTCCACCATTGTATGACAGAGTTTCGTCTTCTACCAAATTTGAATCCATGGTGGCGTAGGCGCCTTTTTCCATACGAGATGGAGTCCAGTTCATTCCTAGGTCTTCTCTCATGCGCTCGGTCATGGCATTTTGATTCAAGAAGATCCTCTTTTTACCTATCGGTGAATAGTTTTTTGCATGATATGACTCTTGAAACATTTCTGTTTCGATGGCTGCTTCATCAAGTGTTGATTCGTTGTCTGCTCCGCTTAAAGGCACTTACTAACTCCTATTATGTTTTACTTGGATCTATTAGAAAATATTGATTATACATCGGCAAATCAAGTTCTGGTATTTCGCACTCTACAATGCTTGGATCGTTATATGGCACAAGGCGACACAATAACATTTTATTTGTTCCTTTCATTGTAACATCGCCTGTTAATGTTCTCCATTGGGCATTTTTTAGTGATTTGCCAGAAAGCACATTGCCATATGATGATAAGTATTCTACTTTTACAAGTTTTTGGAAATGTAAGTAAAATTTACCTAAATCATTTACATCTCCTATTGTATCGTTTCCGGCTCCTGCAGTTAATTGAAAAAAATTATATTTTGCAGATGAATTGCCGGGATCACCTGACACAAAGAGGGCTTTTATTTGATTTGGCATTGTCTTTGCCCAGTCTATAAAGTCTTCGCCATAGGGAGGAAGGTTAACCTCAGTATTAGACAGTGTGTTTAAAATATTATCCTTGTTGGTAATATCATACTTCTCTAATCCAGATGTCCCTTTCCATTTTCTGTGAAGCGGCAGTTTATTAAATATTTTTTTACTTATAATAGACAACATCAAAGTTGAGCCTTGATTTGTCTTTTCGTTTATCATGCCGCTGACTGTTTGAATAATTTCTTTATAGTCATCCGAATTTTCTTCTTTTGGGTTACCCAGCGCGGCTGTGGAGAATTCGTATATTTTGCTAAGCTCATCATCGATCATATCTAAATCTACATCAGAATTAAAATCTCCATGATCCACGGAATTGATAGAAACATTGTATTTCGATATTAATTCTTGTAATTGTACTTGTTTTCTAATTTCCTCTTTATTATCTTGATTTTGTTTTGAATAATATAAGTACCTGTTCTTTTTGTAGTTACCCTCGTTTAAGCCTAGAATATCTAAAATACAATCCCTATGAAGATTTTTAAGCGAAGGTGTTCCGGAGCCTGGAGCCAAGACAATATTGCCGAATAGACTATAATTTGTTTGGTCGACTCTCACAAGCAGAGGCGACAAGTAAGCTGTTTCGTTATCTTGCACCAATCCTAAATTATATTCTTGCGTATATCCAGTTTGGTGTGCATAATTTATATGCAGGTTTTGAGCTTGGGCGTTAAAATATTTGTTTCTCTCAGTTCCGATGCGCTTGATAAAATAGTCAGAAGGCGTCAGTTTTAAAAGACCTCGCCATGGAGGTTCCAACGATGGGTCATCCACCTTTCCAACTGATAAATAATCATATCCAAGATTTCTAGCAGAGGAGGCGTCAAAGAGATTGTTAAATTCATGTTTTATTTTTATTCTTTTTGTTTCATCTCCTTTCTTGTCCGTGGCAGGATCAGATGAATCGAAAGCTCCCAAGCTTTTGTTTCTTATTTTTTCAAGACCAAGAGATTTAGATAATCTGCCGGCTAAATCATCAACCATTTTTTTAAACACAGAGACACTATCCCTTGTTGCTCCGGTGGCTGGATCTAAGATTGTTACTATTTTGGATTTTAATTCTGAAGATGTTCCAATTTTTGAAAGCGATTCTCCAACCTTTGGGGAGGCATAAACATTTAATACACTTATGTAATTCTGGACTCGATTGGATAACATACTAACCCAATCACCAGTTGGGTTATCCTTAGATGGAGCAGTGAGGAGATTATAGAATGATTTTTTAAATTTGTTTTTCTTATAATCATAATATAATATGTTTTCTGACACCTTCAGCATCCTATCGAGTGCTTTCGAGAGGTTGGTTAAATCGGCATATTTTGTATACATATATTCACGAGTTCCGTCATGTATGCTCATTTCTACAATATATTTGAAACGGGCTCCAGAGGGGTGAAGACTATTAATGTCATTCGGAATAGTCGGGTCATATACATTAAAATGCAACATATGCTTGTGTGATTTGGAATCACCCTTAAGGTGTATATTGACTTTCTCAATCCTGGGAACGTTTTCTTTTGCACCAGAATATCTTTCATAGTTACGTGGCAGGTATTTTGTGTTTGGAAGGGGGCGGTGATGCCATTCGGTGTTGATCAAGCCATTTCCGAAATTAGTAATTTGTCCAACTGGTATGTCAATTATTAATTGCTTGTCATGTTCTTCGTTTTCTCCCTCATCGAAGACCCTTTTGCGATACACTTTTAAATTATTAAGCCTGCACTTATTAAAGACTTCAAGCATTACATCAGAATGATTAAGCATGTTGTCGTTTGAATATATCATTGGAGATGATGAGTGTTTGATCATGAGCGACCTCAAATCAACCGAGAACAGCATGGCTGCAGCCGCGTTTTTGCCGTTCGTTGTCCTTGTCGCGTATAGATCACTAAAAATGACCGGTCTTAATTTCAGTCCTAAACTATCTAAAACATCTTTTGTAGTGTTGTTATTGTAGGATTTATCTGAGCCCTTCAGTCCTTCATCTGGCGCTGCGGGGTTCATAAAGTCGTTATCCAAAAAATCTAAATCGATTTTTAAGTTTTCTAATTTTGATAATGTTGTATAATCATGAATATTATCTGCAGGTATAAGGTTCACACTTAGAGGTACTGAGTCTACTGTCGGACCCACACCTGTCATGAACGAACCTTCTGGAATTAATGGATTTCCCGAAGAATCCAAGGCGTCATCTTCAGCCATCTCAGGAGCAGCCATGTGCCTTGGTCCGTGCCACTGTACTCCGTCAGGGTCTAAGAATATCTTCTTATTGAAAACTGTCTCGCCTTTATGTCTAATAATCTGAAAAGAAGGTAACCCGAACACAGTACCAATATTATTAAAATTTAGAGTTTTTCCGAATTCTGGGAAATCTTCTGCAAGTGCATTGATATCAAACTCAGCAAATTGTACAATCGCTAGGTTGTCATGATTGGGTACTTCAAGTGTGATTTCTGTTTCGAAAGGGATAACATATGTTTTTCCGCCGTGCCCCTGGAATGACGGCATGCTTCTAATAAATTTAGTCAACAATTCAGCCTGTATTTGTTTTCCTTTTAGATTATAATTTTTAGCTACTGGGTCTGCCTTGACCGCTTCGTCCACCACTGTAAAGAGCGAACCAACAAGAGGGTTCATAAGTAATTTTGGCTTAATAATATCTTGATAAAGATTCATTGATTTAAATGGATAGCCGGAGTTTTTGTACTCGCCCACTGGAAATTGACCCCTATCATAATCATCCGATAAAGTCTTTATTAGATTTTCTGATGTTTGGATATTTTCTATTTCTTTTTCTGCAGGGGCGATAACAATTGTTGTGAAGCTTATATAGGATTCATATCCTTGGGCTCCAAGAGAAACCAATTGTCCATCGTCACTAAATTGTTCATATAGTTCTGATTTTACTGTTATTTTGAGTCTTTCGTCCATCAAAGATGTTGTTGCCATCGGTCCTGAGCCGTGGAACACCTCGCCGGGGTGGTGTACATTCTTTATTTTTGCTTCGACTTTAAAATCTTTTTCTAGAGATATACTCTTGATATATACATTTGGAAACATAGATCCTAGAAAGTTGTTTTTATTTATCTCAGTAGCCATTAGCAAATTTCCTCATCTGGACCTATCGGCGGTTTTGAATAAGTTTTTTCTTTATCGGGCTCATCACAATCATACTCAATTCGCAAATCGCCGAAAAGATTTTGTTTCTTTTGTTCCAGTTTAATATCACATAGTATTTCTTCGTTGATTTCATTATCTACATCTATATCAAACCAATACTCTACATATGTAGGATCAAGTTCTGGAAAATTCAGATCAACAATGTCTCCTGGGGCTGACATGCTTATTTGATCATGCTTAAAGAACTTTAATGGTGTGATGTCCTCAGACCCATCCAACTTTTCATCGATCATAAAAACTTCTATTTCGAAATTTTCTCTTGAAAATCCGCCATTTTTCTCCAATATATCAGCAAAAACATAATCTTGATCAGATATTATGTATGTTCCATCCGGATAAATATCTGACACTATCTGAGCATTGGTATCTTCTGCGCTTATAAGAGGTATACTTATTGGATTAACAATATTTGGATCAGCATCTGCATCATCAGTATCAAACATTCCCTCACCTTCAGATTGAAGATAGGTGTTGATCATGTGATCAAAGTTTAATTGAGGAACGAGCCTTGTTTGTTCTGCAGAGCCAGTAAACATTGGCAAAGAAGAACTAAGGGGCGCCTTGTGAAATTTAATATCCCAATAAGGCTTATACTGCCTATTCGGTTCTGAGGTGCCAATTGGGAACATCAATGCAGCATTGCTTTCTGCCATGCTTTGTTGTCTGTTACTGTGGTTTCCACTTTTTCCTGAATTGTTAAAATCGACGATTGGCATGCCAGATTCGTCTTTTAAAGATCTTATATGCTCGTTGATCTCTCTGATTTCAGTCTCTACACCACTGTATGTGGTCTGTTGTTTTATCCTAGGAGTTTCTTTGATTCTTCCTGCTGTGTTGTTTTGAATTTCAGTTAAGCCTGCATATTCCGAATCATACAGCACGTCATCATCAAAAAATGAATATGACGCAGGTTTAAACTTTCCTATAGATAAAAGGTATCGACCATGCCTTGTTAGCTGCAAGTCAATCACTTCTTCTTTTCTGTTAAAAAATTCTGCCATTGTTTAAATATATTCCTAGCTAGGGCTTCCAGTTATCATTTCCTTGTGGTCCCTGTCCTTCCATTTCTGTTGCTGACTGTTCATCTCCCTTCGATGCTGCATTTTTTTGTGCTGGAGTTTTCTTATAATATGATACTCCCTTTGAAGGCTCTTGCCCTTCGGAAAATGAAGCTTCAGCTTGTAGTTTAACTAGTTCCACCATTGAAAAGAAATCGTATGGCCAGTTGTAACTGTATTCTTTCATAAATTTGGAACTGTCGGCATCGCTGGAGCCTATAGGTGTTGTGATGTCTTTGAACTTGAATTGATCATACGAGCTAGCGGTTTTAGAAAAGTAGTTTTGAGACGCTTTTTGTTTTACTTTGAAAACCATCCATTGTGTATCTGTTTCCATTCTGGATGTAAGCTTGTTGGCGCCGTTTGTGAGTCCGAAGAAGTCTTTCAACATTAAATCATGTGATATTGTCGCGGTGGACTCTTTTGGGTCTTTTATACTCATTAAACTCCGTGGAGAAAGATTTTGCCATATATCTGACAAATCTAGTTTGCTCAATTCGTGCTCGAATTCGAAAACATATGTTACAAATGGAGTCATGTCATTATACGTTATGAAGTCTAGATGAGGTGGTATAACATAGTTACTCATTTTCTTTGCCATCTCTATAACTGTTTTATCAGGAACCATAGGGACAGGCTTCCCGTTAACCATAGTTAGTTCACCTGTGGATTGGTTAATTTGATTAAATAATAAGTCTGTGTTTCCTGACCATGGATTAGCTCCTTTCTTAACAGTCAAAGCGTAATCGATATATTCTCTAGGTATTTCATAAAAATGAAGTTTATCATTTTGTAGCTTTCGGAAAGGTATTGCTATGACTGCTTCTCTAATAGTCTTCTTGTCATTTAATTCTCCGATTTTTTTCTTTCTGCCAGTTTGCGGGACGCCGGCTCCTTTTTGTTTTAAGAATCCGCATGCGTCCCCTAGAGATCTTAAATTATCATTA
>Ga0098041_1000695_pt1 | contig 13266 bp, 16 predicted proteins | sample 8_EtaG_FD_77066 | JGI IMG/M metagenome (GOLD analysis project Ga0098041, IMG submission 77066) | Marine viral communities from the Subarctic Pacific Ocean - 8_ETSP_OMZ_AT15162 metaG | ecosystem: Environmental > Aquatic > Marine > Oceanic | place: Pacific Ocean | collected 2015-01-08
AAGTTCAGCAGTTAATGAATTTACACTAGCTAACGCAGCAACAGGTAACGGTCCAATTTTATCAGCAACAGGAGAAACTAATGTTGATATAAATTTAAATCCTAAAGGAACAGGAACTCTTAAGTCAGGAACAGCTGCAGTTAAAATTGCAGGAAAAGAAACTATATGGGTTCCGGCAGCAGCGATGCTTTCACCTACTACAAACGGAGCTGATGGAGAACAAGTAGAAACTACAGCTACAAGACCAGATATGAACGTATATGATTTTGATGCTAGCACACAACAATACACACAATTTACAATAGCTATGCCTAAGTCATGGAATGAAGGTACTTTAACTTATCAAGTTTATTGGGCACCTAGTACAACTAACACAGGAAACTGTATATTTGGTTTACAGGGTGTAGCTTGTGCTGACGGCGATACTATTGATGTTGCATATGGAACAGCAGTAGAAGTTACAGATGCTGGTATTGGTACAGTTGAAGATCAACAAATTACAGCTGAAAGTGGTGCAATGACAGTTGCGGGATCTCCTGCAGCAGGTGAGCAATCTTACTTTCAACTATTTAGAAAAGCTGCAGACGGTGGTGATACTTTTACCGGTGAATCTAGAGTTCTTGGTGTTAAATTATTCTTTACTACTGACGCGGCTAACGACGCATAAGGAATTTAGATATGAAAAAAATAGACACACCTTTAACTGTCGAAGGTAAAGGACAGAAAAATACACAATCAAGAAAAGGCAAAATGTTTGGTTACCAAGTTTTAGGATTTGGTTCCGGTGGTGGTTCAACGCCAGGAATCGTTGCTAATGGTGGTACGATAACTTATGACGGAGACTATGCAATTAATTTATTTGCTGCTTCTGGAAATTTGGTAGTTGAAAAACTAGGAGATGGCGGAGACAACCAAGTTGAATATTTAGTTGCCGCAGGTGGCGGAAACGGATCACATGGAGGATCTTTAGGTGGCGGAGGTGCTGGTGGCTATAGAGCAAACGGTGCTTACAACATGACAATAGCAGTTCAAAGTTACCCTGTAGTTGTTGGTTCAGGAACAAACTCTCCTGGAGGTGCCGGAGCAACTTCTTCATTTAATAGTATTAATACATCAGGCGGCGGAGGTACTGGCCAAAACGGAGGATCCGGAGGAGGAGCAGGAGGCTCTGGAAATGCTGGAGGCTACTCACCACCTGAAGGAAATCCTGGAGGATCGACTATGGGAGGACCATTCAGCGGCGGCGGAGGCGGCGGCGGATCGGGCGGTTCTGGTCAAAACGGCGGAGGTTATGCTGCAGGCCCTGGAGGACCAGGAACTGTTAACGACATCACAGGTACTAACTATACTTATTCTGCAGGTGGAGTAGGTGAATCTTCTAACCCATCAGGTTGGGGTCCAATTGGTCCAAGTGTTCAAACAATTTACGGAAACGGAGCACCATCATCAAGAGGTGGTCCGTGTACATCAGCAGATGGAGTAGTGATAGTTAGATATCGATCGCTATCAACAGCATAATTATGAGTTTACATAAATTTTATAAAATAGAGAGCAATCAAGTAACCCACAATATTGTTGTAGATTCCGCAGACTGTTTTACAGATGGAGTATATGACGAAAATAAAGGTGCTGCATTTTCTGCTGACAAAGCAGGTGCAGGTACTTGGGTAGGTAGTCCTTCTGATGTAGCTGCTTACTCTGGAAAGGCCTGTATGAACGCCGAATTTAATAATAATAAATTTAAACACCCAGCTCCACATGCAAGTTTTGTGTGGAATGATTCTTCTGAAGAATGGGAAAATCCAGTAGCAAACCCTGAATCAAGTAATGACATGGTTCACTTTGATTATACAACAGGTGTTTGGGTTAAAGTAGAAATAGATAGTGGAGCAGGTAATATTCAAAATTATAATTGGGATGGTTCTGCGTGGGTTTTAGACGCTGATTCAATAACTTCTTACGACCCTGATAATCAACCACCAAATCCTTACGCCTAGACATTCTTTTTAAAACCTGATATAAATTCTGCATGAAAGCAGAAGTAAAAGGTTTATTTCCTACCCCATTGTATAAGTCTATTTTAGACAGAGATTTAACTTCTAAAGAATTAAAATTTTTAAATTCATTGACTTTATTAAATAATGAATTCAATCTATCCTCAGATAATAGTAATATTTTAAATGCTGCTCCTCTTAAAAAATTAAAACAAGAACTTCAAAAAAGAATAGATGATTATTTTAATCAAATTGTTTCTCCAGCAGATCCCATAACACCGTACATTACAGAATCTTGGTTTAATATAACTAAACCTAACCATAAACACCACAACCACAAACACCCTAATTCAATTATTTCTGGAGTATTTTATTTAAATGCTGCTACAATATTTTTTCACAAACGTATTAATGAAACTATTGAAATAGATAAAAAACAGTTTAATCATTTTAACACAGATACTTTTTTTGAGAATGTTGATACAAATCAAATTATTTTATTTCCTTCTGAATTAGAACACTCTGTAAAAACTTACACAGGATTAGAAGATAGAAAATCTATTGCTTTCAATGTGTTTATTAAAGGAACATTGGGAACTAATTCTAGATTAAAAAGGTTAAGCTTATGAAAACAATTTATATTTTAGGATACAACATAAACGCTGTAATTACTGCTATTATTTTAAGAGATTTTTTTGGATATAATGCAGATGTAAGAATAATAGATCTTAATAGAAAACAACCAAAAATGCCTGCTGTTTTAGAAAGTCGATTAATAAAATTAATTTTAGATTTAAACGAGATATCTATAAATGATTTTATTAAAGAAACTAACGCAGTCCCTATCGTAGGTTCTATTTATAAAAACTTTTTAAAAAAAGGTAGTCTTAATTTTAAAACAAACGATTCAGCTAACGAAGATATTTTAATTTATAAAAAAACGTTACATCCAAAAATGAATGCAGAAGAAGAAATAGAATATACTTCTAAATTAGCTAGTCATATTAAAAACAATTTAATAGATAAAGATATAAACGATAACTATTCTTTTGTTTTTGATGCAGCAAAAGCCACTCATTTTTTATTTAATAAAGTATATAAAGAAAAATTACAGGGGAGAATGATTTGTTGTGATATTAAAAATGTAGTGTTTCAAGAAAACGGTTATATAGATTTTTTAGAAACATCTGTAACAGATGGTATGCCTTTAAAAGCAGGTCTTTATATTGATTGTTCCGATGATGTTTTTAAATACAAAACAAAAACACCTACCTATAACAATGCATATATCACTGCATCATTTCCTTACAAAAATAAAAAAAATCAAATAACAAATTCTAAATGTTACATAGCTAAAGATGTAGGATATATTTTTGAAAGATGTTTATGGAATAGAATTGAAGTAACTTATTTTTTTAATAAAAATCTTATAACGTCTAACAAAGCTAAATTTATAATTGGAGATCATATATTAAAAAGTCATAGAATATATTTCAAAAAATTTAAGATTGAAGATATAGTTGAAACAACTACAGATAATTATTACAATAAAGATGTGATAAATTTTACCTTTCACAATAATTACATAGAACCTTTATTAGATACTTCTTTAGATATTTTAATTAAAAAAGTTTTTAAACTAGTGGATTTACTAAAAGACACAATTATTTTTTCTCAAGTATATAAAAATCATTTTAATCAAGAATGTAAAAAAATTGATGAAGAAGCAAGAAACAGGTATTTAGTTTTTCTTTCTAAAACTGAAAACAATTACAACCCCTATTGGAATAAGATTTTTGAAGCGGATTTTGCTACAGTCTTAGATTTAAAAAATGGTGTAAAAGATATAATAAAACATAAAACTTTTGACCGTGAATATTATGAAAAGCTGTGGGAAAAAGAATTGATATTTTTAGATAACTATAATAATATGACAGATGAACTAGAAAGAACAATAACTTTTATGGAGAGAATAAACAAATGAAAGAAATATTAATGGCTATGCCTTATTGGCGTTACGCTTTAAATAATTTTAAAACTAAAAAAAAGAAAATTAAAAGTTTAGTAAAACAATTTCCTTTAGAAAAGAAAGGAATACAAAATTTTTACAGTAATACTTTTTTATTTTCTTGCGTGCCTTATAAACATTTAGATTTTAAAAAACAAATAGCAGCACTTATTTCTGATGAACTAGAAAATTTTACCAAAGAAATTAAAAAAAGTGTAGAAGTAACTAAAGCGTGGGCTGTTAATTATAAAAAAGGTAATGATCAAATAATGCATAATCATGGCCATAAAGGATTTACAGGTGTTCTTTTTATTGATTTTGATGCTAGCAAACACTCTCCAGTAATATTTAAAAAGCCATGGCCTAACTTAATATCTGGAAATTTAGAATTTACAGCGCCATCCCCTAATTTGAAAGAAGGAGATCTTATAATTTTTCCTGCATGTGTAGAGCACTTTGCACCCGTTAATCAAAGTGACAAAGACAGAATGGTGATTGGATTTGATTTAGCCATTAATGAAGAAGAATAAAAAAGATAACATAGTAGGTTCTTCGTGGATGTTTGACTTTGACCACGTTGCTCACGTTGTACATGTACAAGAAGCATTTACTCCAGAAGAATGTGAAAGAATAATATCTTATGGTAACACTTTTAAAAATAAAAAAGGAGTAGTAGTGAGCCCTAATCAAGAAGTTAGAAAAAGTAATATAGTTTGGTTGGGACTGTGTGAAGAGTCTAAATGGTTTTATGAAAGACTAGCTAGAATTGTAACAGATCTTAATAATCAATATTTTAAATTTGATTTAAATGGAATTATTGAAGCAGTTCAATTTACACATTACAAACATCCCGATGGAAAATATAAAGCACATTTAGATAAAATCTATAATGGCACTGTTAGAAAATTATCGGCGGTTGTGCAATTAACTAATCCAAATAAATATTTAGGGGGAGAGTTGTGGCTACATCAAGGACCAAAACCTATGATAGTAGAAAAACATCAGGGGCAATTAACTTTGTTTCCTAGTTATACTCTTCATGAAGTAACATCAGTTACAAAAGGAGAAAGGCACTCATTAGTCTGTTGGGTTAATGGTAAACCTTTTAAATAATGAAATTTAATAAATTAGGATATGATGTTAAAAGAAAAGTAATTGATCCACAAATAGCTAAATTGTGTTTAGAGTATTTACTTTTAAAAAGAACAGCAGCATCACATTTATATAACGAACGCTATCTTTTACCTGAAACAACTTTTTATGGAACATGGAAAGATGGACAGGTTCCAGGAGCATGGTCTAATTACGGCGACATTCTTATGGAAGTATTATTAGAAAGAGTTAAACCTAAAATGGAAAAATGGACAGGTTTAAAGTTATTAGAAACATACGCTTACACTAGGCTTTACAATAAAGGTGATGTCCTACATCGACATAAAGATAGACCTGAGTGTGAAATATCTACTACTCTTAATTTAGGAGGAGATCCATGGCCTATTTTTATTGAACCTAATAAAAAAATAGGAGGATTTGTAGAAGGTGAAAAAGGTATGTATTACGAAACTCAAAACACTAAGGGACGTAAAGTCCTACTTAAACCAGGAGACATGTTATTATATAAAGGAGCAGACCTGGAACATTGGCGAGAAGAATTTAAAGGAGATATGTGTTCACAAGTTTTTTTACACTACATAGAAGATACACAAGATAACAGAAAGATGTATTTAGATAAACGGCCATCTAAAGGTTTACCTAAATATTTTCCAGAAAAACTATGGTTAAGATAATAAAAAATTTTTTAGATCAAAACGACTTTATTAATCTACAACAATTTCTTTTAGGGAATTGCAATTGGTTTTATAAACGTCATATGACTTTTAATGATGCCCCTTTTTTCAACCATTGCTTTTATAATTTACATAAAGTTCAGTCTGATAAGTATGATTTAGTTCTTCCTTTAATAAAAAAATTAGATATGAAAGCTATAATACAAATACGAGCTAATATTATTTTAGCAAAAGAAAAAGCCTACAAATCAGATTTGCATACAGATGTTAATAATTTAGATTCGACTACGGCTATATATTACTTAACAACTTGTAACGGTTATACTTTAATAGGTAATAAAAAAATAAAATCTATAGAAAATCAAATAGTTATATTTGATTCAAACATTCAACATCAAATGGTAAGTCAAACAGATACACCAGAAAGACTAGTAATAAATTTAAATTATTTTTAATATGAAATGGCCAACTTTAATAATAGATAATTTTTTTAACGACTTTGAGTCAGTTGTAAAACTATCTAATAAACTTAAATACTATCCTACAGATGGAACATGGCCAGGACTTAGGTCAGATTATTTATCTAGTGTTAATTATCCTTTTTTTGAAATGACTTCATATAAAATATTACAAGCTCTATATCCAATGAATTATCAAGATCTAATGTGGACTGCTAGAATGCAGTTTCAAAAAATAAAACAAGAAGGTCTAGGTATTATACATCAAGATGACGATGAATTTACGGCTATTGTTTATATTTCAGGAAACAAGGACCAAGGAACCAGCCTGTATAAGCCAAAAACTTTTCCTTATGACAGAGATTCATATGTGCAGAAAAAATTTAAAACATACAAAGACACTAAAAAAATAAATAAAGAATTTCATAAACTAGTTGATAAGCATAATTCACAATTTGAGTTAACTACTAAAGTAAATTTTGAACCTAACAAATTATTTTTATTTGATGCTAATCATCAGCACGCTGCTGATAGTTTTGATAATCAAGAGAGGTGTATCTTAATTACTTTTTTTGAAGAAATAAGAATGAGAAATGGTCATAATTTTAAAACTGCAGGGAGAGAGTGTAAGAAATGGGGATAAAACAATACAAACTTTTTCCAACGCCAGTCTTAGAGTACGACAACTTTATTGACAACAAAGAGTGTAAAGAATTAAAAGAAATTATTTTAAGCAATCAACATTTATTAAAAGATATTTCTTTAATAGAAAAAGGACAATCAACTCATAACTTAGATTGTTTTTTAACATTTATTAAAAAAAAACATTTAAAAGATCGCATCGTAGATCTTTGTAAACAATACGCTAAAGATTGTGGATATATTCTTAGAGGAGAAATGTCTAACTCTTGGTTTAATGTAGAAAAAAAAGATAGTAATTTAAAAAAACACGCACACGCTTTATCTACTTTGTCAGTAGTTATTTATATAAAGGTAGATAAAAATAGTTCTAATTTAATTTTTTATAATCCACACAGTTATGTTTTAAGAAACACAATGAGTTTGAGAAACACTGAATACACTTACGATTATATTGAGTTTAAACCAGAGAACGGAAAGCTGTTGTTATTTCCAAGTTGGTTAGTACATGGAGCCGAACATAACAATACTAACAATAGAATTGTTCTAGGATGTAATGTGTTATGATTATTAATAAACATATTGAAAGAAAAATACTAACCGATTATTTTTTTATAGAAGGTAAGATACCTATTGATAGTAATTATTTTATAAGAAACATAGAAGAAGCTGTTAGAAAAGATAATAACGAAAACTATAAGACTCATGTAAAAGGTCAAATGACTTCATGGTCACATTTTAAAGAAGACAAAAAATTTAATGAGATACTGCAAAAACTTATAAACGAAGTAGATAAAAATGTAAGTTTACCCAAGTATAAATTAATTGATGCTTGGGGTTATTGTTTAAAGAAAAATGAAAAAACTAATTTTCATCTACATGATTCACTTTGGTCCGGAGCTATTTATTTAACTAAACATTCTCAGAAGTTAGAGTTTCCACAAATTAATCAAAGTGTAAAACCTGAAAAAGGTAAATTTGTTTTGTTTTCGTCATTTTTAGAACATGGATGTAAGGCTAGTAAATCTAAAAATATTAAATATGGAATTAGTTTTAATATGAAAACACTTTCAGTCAGCGAGGATGTATGAATTATTTAGGTATTAACGTTTCTCATGAAGCATCTGTTGCTTATTTTAAAAACAAACAACTCGTTAATGTCTGGTACGAAGACAGATATAACTATAAAAAACATTGGGAGCCAACTGTAAAGGATTCTTTTTATTTTTCTATATTAAAAAATATACATTTTAAACCTGACTTTGTATGTTACGGATCTTATGATAAACGAAATAGTGAATGGTATGGAAAAGATAATGACGAAAGTGTTATAGCCGAAATACAAGAACAGTTAGGTAATCCATCTTATTATTTTACAGGTAGTGAACATCACGTTTATCATGTTTTGTGTGGTAAATATTTTTCTCCTTTCAATGAAGCGATGGCTATTGTTATAGATGCCGGAGGTGCTCAAACACACAAACCTGGTTATCAAGAAATGCAAAGTATTTATTATGTAAATAATAACTTTGTTAAAAAACTATGGTGCCATTATTCCTGTAGAAGTTTTTTAGAATTAGACGGTACATGGAAACATGGTTACGCTCCTGTGGTAGTAAAAAATATAAATGGAACTGAATGTGAATTTAGCGCGTTAAGTGTAGGAGCTAATGAGTTTAATCGTGTAGGTTTTCAACTAGGTTTTAGAGGTGGTAAAGATGCAGGAAAAGTTATGGGATTAGCTGCTTACGCTGATAGTAAAAATAAATATGATTTAGATTACAGTAAAGTTACACGAGCCAAAGAACTACAAGAAGAAACTTTTGACCAAACTTGTAAGCTGATAGAAAAAGCACATAAGTATAGAAACTTAAATAATTTTATATTAAGCGGTGGTTACTTTTTGAACTGTACTAACAATTTTAAATATGTAAAAAAATACCCTCATCTAAATTTCTTTGTAGATCCAATAGCTTGGGATGGTGGAATATCAATAGGAGCTCATTTATATTATCATGAATATAATAAAAAATGTTAATAAAGCTGTAGATTTAATTTTACAGCAAAAACCCTTAGTAATATTTCAGGGTTCAAGTGAATGGGGACCACGAGCTTTAGGCAATAGATCTATTTTATTTGATCCAAGAAACAAAAATGCAAAGGATATTGTTAACAAATTTAAACAGAGAGAATGGTGGAGACCTCTAGCTGCTTCTGTTCTTTTAGAACATGCTCACGATTGGTTTGATCTAGCTACTTTAAAAGAGTCTCCTTATATGACTTTTGCTGTAGGAGCAAAAAAGAAAGCAATTAAACACACTCCTTCAATAGTTCACGTAGATAATAGCTGTAGAATACAGACCGTTACTTTAGATCAAAATAAAAATTATTATAATTTAATTAATGTTTTTTACAAAAAAACAAATGTTCCTTTACTATTAAATACTTCTTTTAATTTGGCTGGATATCCAATAGCTGAGTCTATTGAAGACATTACCAATCTAGACATACCTTTTAAAGACGTTTACATACCTCAATAAAGCTTATATAATCAGATGTTATGCTACAAAAATTAGGCTTTTTACCAGGATTTAATAAACAAGTTACATCAACAGGCGCTGAATCACAATGGACAGGCGGAGAGAATGTACGTTTTAGATATGGTACACCTGAAAAAATAGGTGGTTGGTCTCAGTTAGGTGAAAGTAAATTAACTGGCGCTGCAAGAGGATTGCATCACATGGTTAATAAAACAGGTATTAAATATTCTCTTATTGGTACAAATAGAATTTTATACGTTTATACAGGGGGAGTATACTATGATATACATCCTTTAACTAATCCGTCAGGAACAGCTATTACAAATGCATTTAGCACGTCTAATGGGTCACCTATTGTAACTATTTCTTTTGGTGCAGCACATAATTTTCAACCTGGTGATATTATTTTATTTGGTGATACAACTACTTTTAGTGCTATTACAGGTTCAAACTTTGGTGCCACAGATTTTTGTGATAAAAAATTTATGGTAACATCAACACCAACAGGAACCAGTATTACTATTACAATGCCTGGAAACGAAGGAGGAGCGGGAGCAACTAATTCTGGAAGCATAACTTATTTTCAATACTATCATGTAGGACCACCTGACCAAGTTGGAGTTTTTGGTTATGGTATATCTCAATGGGGTGGTTCAGTTACTAACCCACAAACCACTACATTAAATGGTGGATTAAATGATGATGCGTTTGGAACAGGTGGATCAGGAACTACAATTAATGTAGCCAGCACCACTGGTTTTCCAACGTCAGGTACAAATTTTATACAAGTAGGAACTGAAGAAATATCTTATACAGGCGTTACTGCTACAAGTTTTACTGGAATTGTTAGAGCTGTTCGAGGAACAACCAGGGCTGCTCACAGCACAGGTGCAACTGTTACTAATTACAGTGGTTTTTCTGGATGGGGTTCAGCAGCTTCTACTACCGATAAAGTTGCAGAACCTGGTATGTGGTCATTAGATAATTTAGGAAGCACAGCTATTGCATTAATATTTAACGGCGAATGTTTTGAATGGAACGCAGATTTAACAAATGCCGTAACAACAAGAGCTACGATTATTACAGGTGCACCTACCGCATCTAGAGATATGTTGGTGTCTACACCTGATCGTCACTTAGTATTTTTTGGAACAGAAACAACTATTGGTAATAAAGCAACACAAGATGATATGTTTATTAGATTTTCTTCTCAAGAAAATATTAATGACTATACACCCACAGCTGAAAATAGTGCTGGTACACAAAGACTGGCCGCCGGATCACGGATCATGGGTGCTAAACTTGGTAGAAATGCATTATATGTCTGGACAGATACAGCTTTATTTACCATGCGTTTTGTTGGAACTCCTTTTACATTTGCTTTTGAACAAGTTGGTACTAACTGTGGATTAATAGGTAAGAATGCAGCTGTTGAAGTTGATGGTGCTGCGTACTGGATGTCTGATAATGGTTTCTTTAGATACACTGGTAAACTAGAATCTATGGATTGTTTGGTTGAAGATTATGTTTATGACAATTTAAATACAACATCTAATCAAATGGTTTATGCAGGTATAAATAACTTGTTTGGTGAAGTAACATGGTTTTATCCAGAAGCTAACTCTAATGTAAACACACAATCAGTTACATATAGTTATTTAGATTCAACATCTAAACGTCCTATATGGTTTGTAAATGCAAGTCCTTTGTTTATTAGAACTTCATGGGTTGATTCTGCTGTATTTGGTTTACCACATGCAACGCAATACGATGCAGACACAGATACTTCATTTGATGTAACAGGAAACACAGAAGGTGTTTCGTATTACTATGAACATGAAACAGGTGTTAATCAAGTAAGACTAGGAGTAACTACAGCAATTCCTGCTAATATTACTTCTGGAGATTATGATATTACACAAAAAGTTGTTAGAGGAGCTGCAACTAATTTAGGAGATCTTAGAGGTGATGGTGAAAATATTATGAGAGTAAGCAGGATTATTCCTGACTTTATATCTCAACAAGGAAATTCTATAATACAATTAGATTTAAGAAATTATCCAAGTGATACAGCAATTAGCTCATCACTTGGACCTTTTACAATAACAAGTGGTACAACAAAAGTAGATACACGTGCAAGAGCAAGAGCTATAGCTCTTACTATATCTAATACGGCAGTAGATACCAGTTGGAAATTAGGCACTTTTAGGTTAGACATACATGCAGGAGGAAGACGATAATGTCAATTACAAGATTACAACAAGCTAGACAGATGTATGCAATGGGTCAAAGAGTTGCTAAAACTTTAGACGGTTCAAGACCTGGATATCGTGGTTCATCTTATGGATCACCAGGTAGAAGTTCTTCATCAGGTCCGGCAGGAGGAGCCTCTTCTGGAGGAAACTACGGCGGAAATAAAAATTCTTCTCAATCTTATAGTGGAAGTGGAAGCACTGGCAGAGAAAGAGGTGCAGATCGAAACAGAACTACTTCTACACGAACTACTTCTACACCAAAAGGACCAACAAATATTCATGGCGATGGTGGTGGAACTACTCCATATACTTACATAGGTGGTAAAAAATATGATGTAACTCCTACAACAAGAAATGAAAGAGATAGAGCAACTCTTAAACAACAAATACTTAATCAAACTAAATTAGGTGGTAACAGGATTGATAAATATGGTAATACTAAAAAAAGTCCTTTTAGACAAGGTGGTGGATTAGGTAGTTTATTAATGGGTGCACTTGGAATGTTTATGGGTATTCCTGGATTAGGTTTATTAACAGGTGGAATTAGAAATTTAGGAGGTGGACTTAAAGATTTAAATAGAAAATTTAGAGGTGTAAATCCTGATGGTACCACTAGAACTCAAGCACAATATGAAAAAGCAAGATTCGACAGACAACAACAAAAAAGATTAGATAAATTATTTGCTGCAAAAGACAGAGGTTACAATCAAATTGGTTTTGGTGACTTTACTAAAAAGACTATGGACTTTACTCCAGGCCAACAAGCTAAAATAGATGAGTTGCTTGCTCAAGGTTACACACCAAGCACGGCAAGAAACGTTTTAACAGGTAGAGATTTAAATTTAAGAAATAATTTAAATTCAGGTATACAAAATTTAGATTTAAATAAATTAGAAGCAAGTGATTTAAATAATATATCATCATTAATAAGTGCAGCAGAAACGCCAAAAGCTCAAGCTCCTCAATTTATGTTTGCATCTCCTCAATTTAAAGAAGGCTTAGATAATACAATGTATGGTGGAGATAGAATGTTATTTGGTGCAGATAAAAACCAATTATATTATGATGGTGATGTTCTTCCAGGCGGCGAAGTTTATGAAAGTGATGCAGATGGTATTACTAATTATGGTTTTGATACACAACCACAAGAAGGCATCATGGGTATAGATGTAGGATACCCATCAAATGATTTAATGGCTAAAGTTTCTGCTCAAGATTTAGCTAGATATTCTCAACAAGGAGATCTTACTAGAGCAACTGATTATGAAACTGCTATGGATACAATATACTCAGGATCTCAAATGACACCATATGAATATAACCAATTGCAACAAGGAAATATAACACAACCTGGAACATATATAGGGTAATGGCAAAAATAGTACAAACATTAACTAGAGCAAGTTCAGAATATGAAGAAGATGTAGCTCAGTCTTTAGTTAGAGATTTAGATGCGGTTCTTGAAAAATTAAACACAACGTTTCAAGAAGAATTAAAACAGGAGATAGAAGCTAGAAGTTTCTTTTTAGATTAATGGCAGTAGTAAACCAATATAAATTTGTAGGTATAGATAACAGCACAAGTG
>Ga0098041_1000697_pt1 | contig 13251 bp, 8 predicted proteins | sample 8_EtaG_FD_77066 | JGI IMG/M metagenome (GOLD analysis project Ga0098041, IMG submission 77066) | Marine viral communities from the Subarctic Pacific Ocean - 8_ETSP_OMZ_AT15162 metaG | ecosystem: Environmental > Aquatic > Marine > Oceanic | place: Pacific Ocean | collected 2015-01-08
TGTAAAGTTATCGTTTAAATCTTCTGATTTTATCGCTGATCCTGCATAAAAGGTGGCTGTCAGGTTGTCAACATTCGTCTGTCTAAGTATTTTGATTTTGGCTCCACTTGAGGGAGCAGTATTAAATTGTACCGTGGTAGCATTAGCAAATGTCCATGCAGTAGTCACGGTTGCGTCAACTTGAACTTCTACGTCAGTTGACTTAAGATATGGAAATGTGAACGAGTATTGGGTAGTGGAACCATTACCCGTATACGAGTTGTGTGTAACAGCCATAAGTTAGTTATTTTGCCATTTGAAGCAATTGTTGTGTTTCTAAGTTTTTCCTTTGTATATCACTAGCACCTTGTACATCACCTTGTCCCATTAAATGATCCACTTTCTGTTGATCTAATATAACATTAGCTATATCAGGCCTTTCATTAAGTAGCCTATGTTCTGCTAGTTTCTGTGCATCTTTAATTATTTTATTTAGAACTTTAAATACAGGTAATGATTGGGTTTTTAATTCAATATCAGGATTTTCTAGATCAAATCCAGCAGCTCTATGAGAGCGTAGTAACCTTGTTTGTTGATTGAATTTAGGATCTTTCATAAGAGGTATGAGTTTTTTATATAACTGCATTTCTCCTATATATGTATATATTAATTCTCGTTCTGCTTCAGTATATTCGTATGATCCAGTTGAGTCTTTTCTTAATCTACTTAATCCGTCCCAACCAGTAGTCAGTAACCATTGCCTCCATGGTTCAGCTGTACCACTAACTTTAATAGGACTCAAAGCATTCAGTATTCTTAGCCAAGGGTTTTCGATATCATTAAGTGGTTCTCCTGTCCATATATCTATTTCATCAGGTAAGAAACTAGAAGCAATAGGTATTTTATTTTGTATATATTTAATAATATCAGAATTGATATCCTTCTGTGTAGATGTAATAGCATTACTTAATGCGCCTAAACCACCTGATTGAGGTATCATAGCTCTACCAGAGTTAGCAATAAGCCTAGACCATCCTGATAGATCACCATTAAAGGCAGCTATAAGAGGCTCTAAGCCTTGTAAAGGGGTCTCGTTAAGGAATGATGCAGAAATAGTCCACATAAGCTTGGCTTGCCAATCTTCTAGGAATGCTTGGTCAAGGTCTCTAGCATAATATGACATATCTCCTAGTATACTAAGTATAGGATCTATACCGGGTATACCTTTAAAGTTTACCCATTTACCTCCTATATTAATAGTCTTAGTTTCATAGCCAAGTTGACTTCTTTCTTTACTTCTACGTGAAGCATTATAATGCCCATTACCTCTAATATTACCGGCCATAGCATAATCCCATCCTAACTTAGTTAAGATAGAACTAAAAGCTATTCTACCAGCATATTCAGCTCTTAGGTTCTCAAATATAACTCTAGCATTTTTAGTACTAGCAAAGTCAATACCATGTTCTGCTAGAGCTTCTGCTATTTCTTGATCAGTTCTAGCCCATATTGTTTTACTATATTTATTTATACCGGGAATTAGGGTAAGAGGAGTCCAAGATAAAGAGTTTTTAACAAAGTTACTACTAGTTCTAGGGAACATAGATAGGAATTTAGTTACAGGATAAGCAGTTGTACCTTGATTTATCCAGTTAGCTAATCCATCATCTAAATTTAATGCTACTTCTCCTTGTAAAGCTTTCAATGCTTTATCATTTATCAATCCATTAGAATCAAATAAAGCATCGTAATGTTTCTTTTCTGCTTTAGCTATCTTTGTCCAATCAGTAAATCCAAATTCACTAAATACATCATCATATGCTCTAGTTCTTGCTAGATAATGAGCTAAGTGTGTTTGAGTAAATACATCAGGAAAGACCATACCAGTCATACCGTACCGTAGCCATGGTAATTTAGACATATCTCTCATGGTTTTAGCCATGTCATACTGTAGTATTTTACCAGTATTACCTTGTGCTTCCCAGACTGGTCTCATATCTTCCATTATAGACCACTTCTTATCGTTTTTAAATATAAAATCTTTACGATAAGCTTGCATCATAACTTCAGGATCTTTATGAGCCTTCTTCATCATCTGCCAAGCATCAGTTATAGCTCTTCTATTGGTCTCCCACATAGAACCATTATAGTACATATGTCTTTGGAATCCAGCAAAGTCATCACTAAACCCAAACATAGCATGACCTAACACACCTGTTATAGGTTTTAGTATAATTTGTGATGTATTACCTATCCCAGCTCTAAATGCTGATATACCAGATAGTACATTATTATATATAACACCCCAAGCTGATCTAGCGAATAGATTTAATTCTTTAGGATCAGGACTCTTAAGCATTCCAGTAGGCGTTACTTGATTCTCAGCCCACTTCATAAGTTTAGCTAATGAATCAACATCACCATTAGTATGAACAAAAGCATCAGCTAAAGGACGCATAGCTAGAGGATTCTCTTTTGCTAATCGTTTCAGTTCTTTAGTGAAAGCTAGGTTCTTAGCATGTATAGTATTTTCAGCAACATTAAATTCATCTTTCAATACTTTTAAAGTAGAATCTAATTCATTAGGAGGTACTTGATCGAACCAGTTCTTATTCCTTAACTGCCAACCAGATATATACTTATTAAGAGCATACTCATCTAATAAGAATTGCATCTTATCGATAATAAGATCCATTGCTTTATTATCATCTACAAAAGGTTGTAGTTCTTTTATAGCCTGACCTATACTAGATATTTCTCTACCTGCAGTATCCATAAATCTAGCACTAGATTGAGCGATTTCTCTACCTAAGAATCTATCAACTAAATCTCTTATAGCGAATGCAGAAGCAAGAGCCTTTTCTTCACTAATATATTCAACCTGTATTTTACCCATGAATAGATTCTTTACGTCTCTATCTTTAGCAAATAAGGCTCTGATATCATTTAGTGGGGTTTCAGGGTTAATAATATCTTTATATATTGACCAAGCAGCTTCGTCCATCTGGTCTTTAGAAAATCTAAACCCATTAACAAGTGCATTGAATCTACCTAAATCCCTAGCTTGTTCAGCTATACCTAAGATAGCATCTCTTGAAGTACTACCTACCATTAAGCCTTTAGCTCTCATAGCTTCAGTAAGAACAGGTGCAGGATCTCCTACAGTTGCTCCTGTTTTTATAGCTGCTGTATCGGCCATATTACGTGCAACATTACCCGGAGGTACTGATTGTCTATTTGAACCTACTACAGGTGTTATATCAGGGTCAAATTCAGTAGGATCGAATGACTCTGATTTCATCTTATTGATAGCGGCTATGTTTTGTTCTTTAGTAGCGCTCCTATCTAAAGCATCTAATGCAGAATCTAAATCATCAATCTTATCTAAGTTTTGTACAAGGCGTTCTCTTTCATCAATTAGTTGCCTTTCTACATTACGAGATAGGTTTTCACCACCTAAAGATAGTTGAGTATCAATCTCTTGTATTTTAATTAACTTATCTATTTCAGCTTCTTCCACTATAGCTGCTTGTTTGTAAGCAGTAGAGGCATCATCTAAAGGCTCCATCCATTGTAGTGTACCTTTACCACCTTTGAGCTTTATAAAAGCTCCCAGTATTGTACCTGCAATAGACATTGGACCCTGTTCCAGCATATTCTTCCACTTTCTAACACTAGCGCTATCACTATCTAAAGTCTTAGACCAGTCAGGAGCAGGTAGGGTACCTTCCTCACCGAATACTCCGGGGAATGCATCAGCTAATACTCTTACAAGGTTATGTTCTTCACCAACATCACTTAAACCTATAACTGCCATTTCTTGTGCAGTAAAAGCACCAGTACCAATTAATAATTTTTGAATCTTTGGCATCTGTGCAGGTAATTTACCAAGCTGTGTTGTTACTAAATCACCAGACCATATAGAAGGTACTACGATAGATAGCATACTTCTTATCTTTTGCATGCCCGGACTAGTTTTAGTACGTCTATCATAGAAATCATCTAGTGGAGATAATCCCGGTAACATGCCTACACCATCCATAATCCAATCGGCACCGGCTCCTAAACTTAGATCTGTTATGCCCCTTAGTGTGTCACTTAGGTGATTTAAAGGGTTGCCATACTGTTTTAGTGTTTCTTCTTTATGAGCATCTATTTGTTCAGAATTCATACCATAGTATTTTTGATACCATAGATTTTTTAAACTTGCTTTCTGATCTTGAAGTATTTGATCATCTCCGGGTCTCATCCTCCACCATGTATTATACTCATCCCACATTTGATCTTTGTTCTCTTTAACAGAGAGATCAACTTCACTACTAGCACCCATACTATCGCTTGTTCTTTCACCTCTAATAACAGGTCCGGAGAATCTGCCTGATGGTGTATTAGTGCCTTCTTCTACTGGTGATATAACAGGATTCAATTGAGAATGAGCTTGTTCTTCAGCACTTAATTCTTTCAACTGAGCTATCTGTTGTTCTTGTTCTTCATCCTCTTGTATTTGAGATAAATCATCTATAGTATTCATGTCATACCTCCATAATAAAGAGCTGCATTTCTAATATTGTCCTTGAGATCATCTTCGGTTATTTCAATAATAGGTTTACCTGTAGCTGTATAATTAGAAACTATTCCATCTAATTGCTTACTTAAGGGCCAATAATCAGAGGCATTTTCAAGGTTATTCATAATAAAATTAACAGCCACTTCCTCCTCCTTATTCATATTACTAGTATCAACTTTTAGATACTCTTGTTTTGCTGCTATGTATTCTCCAAAATCAAGGCCACCTTTAGGTAGTTCGATTCCAGTTATTTCTTTAACAAGTTCTCTAAGACCCTCTTGGCCTTTGTACTTAGCATTAGCCCCTTGATTATCAAATAAGACTTGGATATTCTCTGGTACACCTACACTATAGCCACTATTTATGTCTAGGGACATTTTATCAATAACATCTTGATGTACTATAGCTTTAGTGCCGTTTTTATGATCATTTATTAAACCTTTGATATCATTATCAGCAGCGCCAGTAGTTATTTTTTCTTTTATAGAAGTTGAATCCCAAGAGGTCTCTTGTTCAACTTCAAACGCCAACCATGTAACTACAGCACCATCTACTTTTCTTCTAAATACACCTTGACCTAAATCTCCTGTATCTGGATCTTTATAGTTAACGTCCTCATTTACAGACTTTGTTGCTAGATCCCATCTTTCAGTAGGTGTTAAAGTTTCATCAGCACCTAACTCTTGGAATTTTTTATAAAAGGCATCTTCGTAAGCATCAACAACCTTCTCTAATTGATCTTTTTTAGGACTTAAAGTAGATATAATTTTAGATTTACCGAATATTACTGATTCAGCCTCTTTTTTTATACCACCTTCCTTATACTGTCCAGCTTTAGTTAAGGCATCCATATCATTAAATAATCTTCTATACTTCTCTTTAGTTGCTTTATTTGAAAGACTATAGATTTCCATAAATTCATCAGGTCTACCACTCTTCCAAGCTTTAACTATTTGATCATCTAAATAGATCTTATTCTTACCTTCAAAATCAAACGCTGTAGCTGTAGCTATGAATTCTGTTGTTTTTGTATAACCAGCAAAATTAAGCCCATGTGCTTTTAATTCTTGTATACCTTCAGGTGTAGTGATATCGAAGTCAGGACGACTAATTATTGCTTTAGCTCCCTCCAACCCTGCTTCGTCTTTTAATTTCTTTTCTCTGCTTTTATTAGCGAGAGCATCTTTATTAGAGTCATTCCATATTTCTCTAAGTCTCTGTTCATGGCCAAATGCTTTCTCTTTATATCTAATTCCCCAAGTAGTTCTTCCTCCTTTCATATCATCAATAGCCATCGATTGCATGTCTTCAATGAATTGATCTACATCATCATATCTATTAGCTAGTTGCTGTCCAGTAGCAAAATAAGCATCTACAGGGTTCGTTATACCTCTTAAAACTTTACCCTCTCTACCTTCATGGGTTCCATCCATAACAGCTGCATATACTTCTGATATTTTTTCTCCTTTATCTGAGCCAGAAGAAGCTAATACTACTTTAATTCCAGTACTTATATCATCTCTAGTTTCAATTACTTCATTCCTATCTTTAGCTTTCTGAGCAGCAGCTGTACCTTTTCTGATAAATAATGCATGTAACTGTTGAGCCTCCTTACTATTTGAACGGATACCTGCTCTAATAACTAAGTTTTTAGAAGCTTGTTGGTAATGTTGTAATATTGTATCAGCAGTCCATTTTAATTCATCATCTTGGACAATAGTTCTTTTTAGATTCTCTTCAATATCATTTATGTTATCAGTGAATTCCTTGACTTTTATTTTATCTAAATCTGTATTCGTTTTCCGCATAAGCCTGAGAATAGTTTTAGCTTCTTCTCTAGCATCATCATCAGTATTCTTACTTTCTATAATTTTCTTTTGAGTTTCAATTAAACTATCTTTTAATGTTAGTTCAACACCTTCTCTAAGATTATCTGCTTCAAAATTGATTAAATTAGGATACTGATCTATTAAATGTTGTTGCCACTTATCAGCCCATAATCTATCTTTAAATTCACCTGTTTCTTGAGCTAACTTAGCCCACTGTTTAGAATAAGTAGTAGAAAAGTCTTTCCAGAATTCAGAGTTCTTTTCATATTCTTTAGCTTGACCTTCCAAAGCTTCGACATCAGCCCTAGCTGTACGTTTTATAGCTTGTTCTTTAGTCTTATAGACATTAGATTCAAGGTTATTTATTATCCTTTGGTTTTCAGCTTGTTTAGAAGCAACACCTTCTAAGCCTACAATCTGGTCTCTACTTATATCCTTATCTTGCTGTTGTGTTAATCTGATAGCATCAATGATGTTTTTCTGCTGTTCACTGAAGGAACGTATTCCCGCATCACCAATATCAGATCTTCTGAAACGACCTCCCTTAGAATGTCGTTGGTAATTTTTAGCCATTTATGTTTGAAATGTTGATAGTAGTTGACCTACGCTACCAGCGACGCTTGATATAGTCGTACCCCATACTCTATTAGCAGCAGCACTAGGTGAAGTGTATGCACCCCTAACAGGGTCAGGTCCGAAGTCATATTCGCCAAGTGCTCTAGGCATTTGAAAATCAGCTCTAGGTGTAGCTATTGGTGTTAGAGGATCTGGAAGTGTACCCGGAGGTAACATCTTCTGAGCAAAGGCAGCTAAATCTGCTGACACTTTATCTTGCGAGATCTCTTCTAATACAGCTCTAGCCATCCTACCTGCATTATCTTGTGATTCATTTATCTGACTTATAACTCTACCTAAATCTGCATAAGTAACTTGTGTAGCTTTATCAGCTGTGCCTCCTTTAACTCCTCTAGCTCTCCATTTACCTTCAGCTTGTAGTTGATTTAGACGAGCCTCTTCCGCATCAAAAGATGCTTCTGCTTGTATATCTTCATATTTTCTATACTCATTATCTTGAGCAGTTCTTTCAGATAGAGTATTTAAATTTATTTGACTATTAAAAAGCGTATTAGATTTTAAGTATTGTTGATCTAAAGATTGTTGTTCTTTATCTCTAATCTGTAAATTATACTGATAATTACGTAGATTAGAAGCATCTTTATAATCAGCTATCTTCTTTTCATTCTGAGCTTGTAATAGTACAGAATCAACAGCTTGCTGTCTATCTGCTTGTAGTCTATCTTGGCTTAATTTATGGAGTTCAGTATCATATTGAAACTGTCTTTCCATTGCTTCATTTTGAGCTTCAGCAGCATCTCTAGCGGAATTTGAAGAATTATTAGCTCCCCATAAACCACCTAATACTTGTATTCCTAAACCAATAGCACCCCACATAATTATTTCCTCCTATAAAATCTTGGTGAGTAGTTTCCTTCCCACATCATAGAGTTTAAGGACACAGGGAATGGAGAGTCATTAAATATTCTAAGCTGGAAGTTATCTGTCTTTTGATGAATTGGTATTGTAAATACTGACTGTTCAGTTAATGCAATATCATTAGCTAAATATGTATTACCTGTAGCTGTAGGGTTTAAGCTATACCATTCATCTAAGAATATAACTATTTTTACAGTATTACCGGGTGCGCTACTGAATGTTATCTGAGTATCACCTGTTACAGTAAATGCTGTAGTAGTGACACCGTCTAATGTTACTTTTATTTGATCTTTATCTATATAACTTAAATCTTCATCAATCCAGTTAAATACTGTAGTACTACCATCTCCTGTATATTCTTTTTTACCTTGTCTAATACCTGTAGATTTAAGTTTAAATGCCATGAGACCTGAGAGACCTACAGCAAATTTCATTCTAGCTACTGTAAGGTTAGCAGTAAAGTCAGTGATTTTCCCAGTGTCATCTAACCTATAGTATGTTTTAGGTAAGATTATATCGAAATCATACTTCCAACCTACTATAACATCAGCTGCTACACTAGTTAGATTCTTCTTTGGTACTTTAAAATAAGGATCTCCATCATCAGTAATGACTTCAGGAGTAATTGTAAATCCAGATTCAATAAAGTTACCTGTAGCTGTAGTACCTTTAATCACTATTACAGGTGTTAAGCCTGTTACATTAGCAAAGGGTATATAGCATTTAGAGAATTCATTAGTAGAATCCCATGCTACTGTAGCATTATTAGCTGCATTCCTAGCATTAGAATATAAATCTATACATGGATTAATTCTCTGTCCTTCATTATTAACTATAATAGCATCAGAAGGGCTCTGACTTAAGCTAGCTTTACTTAAAGTAAACTGACTACCTTGTTTAGTTACAGCATAGAACTCATCTGAGTCTACAGCTATAGTTTGAACTGTACCGGGTAGTTGCCAGTTAAACCAAGATTGTACTATATTCTTCTCACCATCACTATATGTAAGATAGAAATATACTTTATCGTCTGTTTGACCAGACATGGCTATGAACTGGTTCTGTGTACTAGCTATGAATGTATCTACAGTAGCTGGAACCCATTCACTAACCACTCTACCTACGTCTAATACTTTAGGGTTTTCATCCATACCTCTAGTCATCATACCAAATATACGTGTATAACTTGGTGTCTTACTAATGAAGTTAATATTAGTACCCATATCAATAGGGTCTACACTATCATCCATCTCATAGTTAGAGATAGTTCTAATAGTTGTTTTGGTAGGTGTAAATATATTATCTTCAGCAGTCATTAAGAATTGCTGATTCTTACTAAATAAAATTAAACCCTGTGTAGTAGGTAGTATACCATGTAAAGTAGCTGGTCTAGTAGTTGATGCTTCTATATCTATAGGATCAGCATCAGTTAATGTCTGAGCAGAAGTATGGTAGAAGTTATAATGCTGACCTGCTTGACTGAATATAACGCTATCAGAAGATAAGAATCCTAATCTATTACCATAGAAGAAGGATTGATTTATCTTTTTACCTACAAAACTAGGATGATCATTAGTGACATCATCACCAACTAACCTAGAAGTATATACTATCTTTTGAAATGTAAAGGTATTAGTAGAATTATTAACTAATTCATGTGGTACTGTTGCTGTATCTAGTCCAGTTGACTTACTAGGATCTAAAGTTTCTTCCCAGAAACCGGGTCCAGATGTACCATTATCTGCTACAAACTTAGCCCAATATGTATCATTAGCAGAAGCAGTATTTATAATTTTAACTGTATGGTTATGGGATGTTTGAGTAGGTAGCTGAGATATATTATCTACTTGATCTTGAAATACACTGATAGCTGTATTAGTTGAACCACCAGTAGCAGTTATAGTAAATGCACTAGTTCTAGTTAGTTGTAGTGTTGTTTGATATTTAACTACTGTTAAGTTAGATATACTTAATGCATCAATAGCTGTTTTTATTTTAGTTAAAGCATCATCATAAGTATCATCACTATCTGTAGTTACAGTAGCAGTACTACCAGCGACTACAACAACATATGTAGTTAAGATTGATGTACCACTTAATTCTAATGTAGCTTGTTTGTTAGCTGTATAGGAAGGGTCAGCAATCTTAGCTGCTGTTATTAAATTATTAGATACTATAGTTGTATCTTGTACAGTCAGTAAGTGGTAGTTTGTACGAGCACCTGTAAGGTACGCCTGTGCACCTGTACCGTAGTTAACAGTACATGCTACTCCAGTTGTAGCATTCCATATATCTATGTCTCCTGTAGAGCCTCCTGCAGGCTTAATACATCCTATGTATTTCTCGTCATTATCTCTATTTATATAAAACCACTTTGAGGAATCATATGTAGTACCAGTACCTAAATTAGCAATCCATTTAAGTCCGGGTCTTTTTGTTAATCCAAAGGTAGGATCAGGGTAACCATTCAGACACTCACGGACTTGTCCGGGTAGTTTTTTGTCATCAGGTTGTTTAGATACCCCACCTAGATAATTATCAATTCGTTGGGTTACAGCTGTCATCGTGATAAAGCATGGAAAGGTTGGTAGCTCTGGTAGTAATTAGTATGTCCTTGTGGATGTCCAAAGAATGTAAACTGCCCTTGCTGTGTTTCGTATTCTAATGCTAAAGCTCTAGAGAATGCTTCCTGTTGTTGGAGCATTTGGTATTGATCACTAGATCCTACAATACGTTGAGATACAAATGTAGCTGATCTAGCTACTATAAAGTCTTGAATAGGTTGAGGTAAATCTACCCAGTCAAATTCCCATACGATATCACACTCTACTGTAGCATCAGTCCATGTGTACCTATGGTTATGTCTATCATATAACTTACCACTTCTTCTTACACCATCTTTATCTAAGTTAGCTGAGTTCTCTGTTAACTTTATCTGTAAGATGTTACTTGGTATTAGTATTTCATCATTAGTATCAGGTGTAAATTCATAATGGTACTCTTTATTAAAAGTCCATCCTTCTGCTTGGACCTCTCTGGATACCTGTAACAAAGTATCGTATGCAATCGCAACGTCCGGGTTGGTTTGATCGAGAGTGGTTACAGGAGCCTGACCACATGACGACAATATTTGATTTATAGCAGGTAATTCTTGTGTAGCGTTAGTGGTTGGAAAAGGCATAATATTTATATATAAAAAAAGAGGACTCCGAAGAGCCCCCATAAAACGTGCTTAGAATGCAGCGTTACCAGATGATCCGGCAGCAGCACCAGCAACTAGTTCGACAGCAGCAGCTGGGTTTAGATAGTCGGCTCCCATTGCGAGTCTACCGAGAATCACGTCACCTTGGTATACCACGGAAACGTCCCCAGAAGTTACTTGAACTTGTGGTCCGATTGCTTCTACACAACCAGCAGCTTCTTTCTGGAATATGAGTCCACAAGAGTTAGCGAATTCTGTCTCTTCACCATACTCATTGTTGATTCCAGTTACGTCAGCTGCAGCATCTTCTACTGCTTCACCAACGAATGAACCTACATTACCGGGAGATGTTACTCCGGGGTTTGTAGCAGAAGCTGAACCATACTTAGTACCATAAGTACTGAAGAATGGAATGTTCATTGATTTGTAGATTTTGATACCAGCAATCTCTATGATGCCGTTACCAGATTGTAATGAACTACCTTGCTCATCACGGTTAACTAATCCATTAGAACCTACAGCTTGGATTAATTCGTAGTATTGACGTGGGTTAAGTACACCTACACGACCTTCTGAACTTACACCTTTCTCATCTAGAGCAGCCGCAGCGTCATAGAATGCATTAATTAGTGAAGCAGAAACGTATGCATCAGATGCTTGGTTATTAGTACCAACTCTGATCTGTGTTCCACCGGGTTCTACGAAACCGGACTTAGTGATAGGAGATGCAGCACGAGCACCACGAGCGATAGCACGGAATACTAGTCTGTCATACTTCTGAGCTAGAGCATAACCAATCTTCTTGGAAATCTCACCACGTAATTCATAGTGGGCAAGTGTCTCATCTAACTCATAAACAAATGCACTTGAGATTAGCAGATCATCAACCGTAATGGTCTTCTCTGCTACTGGAGGTGCACCGTCGGAGTTACCTAAGATACTTTGACCGGGTACATGGTACTCAGCTTTTGTGTGTCCTGTGTAGATGAACTGTAGAGACTTACCATTCTTTAGGGTTCTCTTCATTACAAGGTCTCTAGCAATTGCGTTATGCTGGAAGCCTTTGAACATCTCACCACTGAACAACTTAAGATATAATGCTCTTGCGTCACCTGTAGAGTTGGATTGTCCAGCTCTGGTCAGCGAGGCATTACTATGGGTTGCCTGTTGGGCCATTGTTAATTAAAAATTGTTATATTACTTTCTCAGCTGAAATTTTTTGCGCTTTAATGTTGTGGTCTTTCCCACCGTCTAGACGGCAAAAGGTATCCTCGTAAGGGCTAATGCCAAGGCAGGAGCAGTCCGACTCTGAGGTGCTGCTCCCACTGATCATAGAGTCGTTAGTGCCGTCTCTAGATCTATTTCTTCATCATCGATACCCGGAGGTTGTTGATCACTAGGGTTAGTATCAACCTTCTCAGGTTCTGGTGTCAGCCTTGTTACGAAAGCTGGTGAATGTGTAGCTTGTTGTGCCATTAGAAAGAGAACTTAGCTCCAATCTTTGTGCCATAAGTGTTATCAGCTTCATCATTAGAAGTACCTGATAACTCTCCATAAACACCAAGCCTTTGAGTAACATTAAATTTACCTCCAAGCTTGCCAGATAGTGTTCTTTCTGTTCCATCTACATCAGGTACTGCAGAGATAACAGGACCACCTTGAATATAGTATCCAAGTTTACCTACGTCTCCTTCGTATCCAATGTGAAGGTCGATATTCCTACCTGTATAATCAGATCCAGTATATCCGTCTCTTGACTCAGCGTTTAGATAGACGCCAGCCATTGCAGGAGTCGAAGCAAATGAGATTGTAGCTAGGGCTAGTGCAATTGATTTCATAATTTTAAATTAATTGTTAGTGTTCTTTGTGTACTCAACACCACGATACTTGAGGGTCATTACGATCTCCAGTACCACAGCCCCGTTCCATGCTGTGATTTCATGCGACCTCGTTAGAGGTTGAACGGACGTGATGTTTATTTTTTAGGGGGTCTACCCTTCTTTGTACCGTAGGTACCTTTACCTTTAGGCATATTCATTCTCCGTTGTTGCCGCTAAGTCTAGCGGAAAATTATGTGCATTTCTTTCGTGCATTACTTCCATGCCTAAGTTGGCACGGTTGAGAACGTCGCCCCAAGTGGGAATAACTCTACCACTGGCATCAACAACTGACTGATTAAA
>Ga0098041_1000698_pt1 | contig 13227 bp, 16 predicted proteins | sample 8_EtaG_FD_77066 | JGI IMG/M metagenome (GOLD analysis project Ga0098041, IMG submission 77066) | Marine viral communities from the Subarctic Pacific Ocean - 8_ETSP_OMZ_AT15162 metaG | ecosystem: Environmental > Aquatic > Marine > Oceanic | place: Pacific Ocean | collected 2015-01-08
GATATGTATATGTCGTGTATAATTAAAGTAGGAAAACATCCTGTTTAAAAAAAATTCCCCCCAAAAATTTTGAAAAAAGGTGTTTAAAATGACGAAATGGAAAGATATAATTAAAAGTCAAGATAAAGGGGATAAAATACTTGGTCTTTTATATCCTGGGTTATACACTACCTTTGATGAATTTAATCATTCTATGAATAAGTTGTTTAAAGTTGGGTATAAGAGATGGTTAACTGGTGTATTAACTGAAATTGTCACATTAAATGAAAATTGGACAGATAAACAATATCCCACAAAAGAACAAGAAGAGGCTTTTGGTTGGGATGGTAACCAAATACGGGGAATGATTAGAGAACTTAATATAACTTATAGGGAAATAAAAAATATTGACCCGAAATTTGTAAGTGATTTTGAAAGGACACTTTAATAAAAAATTACCCCAAAATTTTCGGAGATATTTTTATGTGGGAAGATATGTTAAAAATTTCTCCTAAAGTTTGGCAACGTTTTGTAGTTAAATTATTTAAAGAAAGTCCTAATAGAAGTATGACTGTTAGACAAGTTATAGATAATTTAATAGATAATTCCACAATAGGTGGTTCTAAAGATTCGGATAAAATGAAATATTCAAATGTTCCGACGCATGGTAAACTTCGTGTATTTTTAATAAATGATGATAGGTTTCGCGTAATATCTAAAAGGAGAACTGATGAATATATGTGGGCTGGGGATGATGAAGAATGAATTGGATGACTATTCTTAAAGGTAGAATAAGAATGCATGAGTATAATACAGTTTATGACTTACTGATAGATGGTGAAAAGAGAACTGTTGGTGAAATTGCTAGAGAAACTGGTTTGGGCACAAGTAAGGTATATCATCTAATGATAAAAATGCTTAGGAAAAATCATATATTTCCCGGTGTTAAACGAGAAGAGTTATCAAATAAGTATATATCAGCACAAAGTTATTTATATTGGAGAGAGGTGTCTAGGAAATGAATTGGGAAGGTATTCTTAAAACTGACCTTGAGAATAGGGATTGGATAAAAAATGAAATGTCCCAATTTAAACAGGCCCTTTTTGATAATATTGCTCCGCATTGGGAAGAAGAACCAATGTTATTACAGAAATTCCTTGATGAAACCTTTACTGATATTATGCAGCATATTTTAGGTGGAACTGCACAATCGTTATATCATGGTTATAAATATGGGAGAGAGTAATATGTGGGAATTCTCTTTATTAAAAATGCCGGTGCTACCCCACCCTAATCCAGAAAAACATGAAATTCCTATTATTGGTCGATATATTAAATATTGTTCGAATCTATTAGACATTGATAATAAACATTCTTTACGTCGTTGGTTTCAATGGGGTGCTATTAAACCCGTAGGCGGTAAAACTGAAGCATATAGATATGATGAGTTATCAGAGAAATATCCAACAATGCCTCTAAGTTGGCAAAATAAACTTCGTGGTTACTCTTCTCATTTAAAATCAGATGGTTTAGAACATATGAAAAATTACTATGAGCGTAATAGTGATATTTATGATAAGAAACATGAAATAGAAGCAAATAGAGCGAATGTTTTATTTAAAGGGTTAATTCAATATTTAGAACAGAAAGTTAAAGAACACCAACAAAATGAAAAAGAACCAACGCAAACAAGTGGAAATCAAAGAGTTCCAAAAGCAAGTGCAGATTCACATAAAAGAGCATTAGATTATGTTAGAGAAACATTATTGGAACTTAAAGAAGCACACGGTGATAGAGTAATGTGGAAGGACAATCAACATGGGGTAACAATATCAGTAAAACCAAAGTATTTTATTGAAAGAACTGGTGATGCCATCATGCGGGGGTATTCGGCATACTGGTATCAAACCACAGTTAATCATAGCCATGATTGGCGAAATTTATGTTGGCAATTAATGGTTAGGAGTGATAAAACTACTAATTATAATGAAGAGGTAAAAATAGGATTTGACGGCACGGTGCGTCGAGAAGTATGCTCAGGAAATATGAGCCAGCAAAGTAACGCGACTCTTGAGTTGGCAATTGGTGATATTATTCAAATGACTATAATGGGTATAATGGATGAAGGGCCATTAGGTGGAGAGAATTATTCGTTTTTTAGCGGAAGTCGCGCTCAAAGCACGGTTGGTTCTAGGAAGGATTTTAATGTTTTTAGAGATAATCCCGAATCGTTAGCAATTTATAAAGATATGCATCGTGAAGTTTTATCTACAATTAAAGAATTATCAATAATTGATATGAAAGATAAAGTTGATGAATGGACTGAAGAAGATGACCCAAATTTTGATAGATGGGAAGGTGATGAAGAATACTTAGAAGCAGTTACTAATAAAATGTTAGAGTATGCTAGAAAATTTGAAAACCTCTATCCGTGGGAAGAGGGTTATGTTCAAAATGATGATATTAATTTGAAGTCATTTGTTATTGAATTAAAAGAACTTTTACAATGGCTTGGCACAATTCAAACAGATAAACTTGTTCACGAGTCTGTGGGCTCATCACCGAATCATAAAGGGTTTCAAGCAATAAAAAAATTACAATCAAGTCTACTAGATAGGATGCGAATCATTCAGGAAACAACAGCAGGAATAAGGAATAGACGTAAGCATACTCCTGCTCAAAATAGATTCCAACGCGTAAAGCAATTAGTAAAGGTTATTATTGATAAATTGGATAGTATGTTGTCTGAAAGAACTACATTTGGAGGTGAAAAACCGGATTCAAGTGCTCCAATTGCAGATTTGCCTGAAGCACAAATGTTAAATAAAACTGATGATTGGTTTAACACTCTTAAAGAAGGTGGGACTATTACTAGTGGTAAAGCCGGTATAACTAATATGGCTTATGGAAAAGGCGCTCAAAAACCTAAGAACCTAAAGAAGCCTAAAGTAAAGAAACCTAAAGAAGAAGAATATCTTATTATTCCAGATGACCCTGATTTTTGGAGGGATTAATATGAGTTGGCAATCTATTCTTTATTCTTATGACCTTGATGAGTTTATTATTCAAAAGGATGATAAGAAGGCTAAGAAAAAGAAAATTTCTAAGCCTAAGAAAAAGGAAAAGAAAACAACAAAATTACCTAATGGTGATTCAGTAGAAATTGATTATGTTGATGATTTTGAAAATGTAATTGATGAGTTGGCAAATTGGATAGATAAATGTAAACAAGTTACTAATGATGATTTGGGGGTTACTGGTCAAAAGGGTGCAAACAATCTATTTGATTTCCTCAAAAAACACGTAACAGCAGAAGTTAAAAGGCCCGGTGTTGGTGACTTTGGAGATGGTGTTCATGGATTATTACAAGACTTAGTTGATATTGTAAAACAAAAAGACCTTCTTGATGAAAAGGTTATTGATGATATGGATATATTTATTGGTGCTTTAAGTAGAATGGGTGGTAAAAATTCTAAAACTAACCCGCAAAATATTCCCTTTAGAGTTCCAGCAGTAGTGGGTAAAGACGGTGCTACTGAATGGGTAAAAGTTCATGGTCATTATAGAACACCTTTGTATATTAAACATCGCAAAGCAATAGGTAAAGAAGAAAATGTTTCTGCTGTCCCTAAACATTTTTATGATGAAGACCTTGGAAACGCACAACCTCCTTTTTGGCAAGCATTGTTTGGTGAAGGAGCATCTGAAACTAAAAATATTAAAGGTATAAATAATGGATTATTACCTATATTGAAAAAGTATGAAGAGTTTATTGAGGGTGGTTCTGGACCAATTGCTACAATTCCGGAATATCCAATTAAAGGTAAATTTGAAAGACAGACTATTGAAAAGATTCCTTCCTTCTTAGTAACATTAACAGAAATACTAGAGCAACCTAGTTCTTATAGAGATTCTACTCAAGAAAAGGCATTCGATAGATTGTGGGTAAATTTCGCTGCTATTAATCGTGCATTTAAAATTACACCAATTGATGTTGCAGATGATGGCGGGGAAGAAGATTCAGATGCTTTCTTGAGATTATTAAATTTGAAAAATCTACAAGGTAGATATGAAATTGAACAGGTTATTTTACATAACATTTCAATTAGATTACTTAGAACTATTCTTAAGAATATAGAAAACAACGAACTTATTACTACTAACAATTTCTTAGATACCCATAAGCACGGAAAGTTAGAAGGTATGTTCTTAGAGAAACCTATTAATCAAAAAGAAAGTAGAAAGGATTTGTGGGATGCGGAAATTAAGCGATTGAAGAAGGAAGGAAAAGAAATTCCTTTTTGGGCAAGACCTGAAAAGAAAATGCTTAAATCCCAAATGCCTAAATCCCATTGGTCAGATTATTTAAGGAGGTATTAATATGAGTTGGAAAGATACATTAAGAAAAGCACCCTTTAAAGAGGATGAATTAGGTAGGATGCAACCTACCGCAGATACTCATCCAGAAGTAGTAGAAATGTTTGAGAATGAATTAGAGAGAATGAAAACATTTATGGACAAGCAAGATTTAGATTGGGAAGAAAAATTAAACCAAACTATTGAGCAATTAGATAATTTAAGTAGAGAAAGGTATAAAGCCTTTTTCTTAAAGAAACCATTTTATAATAAAAAGATAAATGAACTAAAAGATGAAACTGTTCGTCTTACTAGATTGTTACAAAGTCGTTCGGAGAGAGATAAAAGCCGAAGAAAATTTACTGCAAGGCAATTAGAATATGGTGTTGAATGGCCTCGAAAAATGAAACAATGGGAACAAGAAGTGAATCAAGTAATTAGTGATATAATGGTTGATTTAGACCAAGAACCTGAAGGAAATGAATTTCAACAAGGGAATGTGTGATTATTATGAGTAAGAAAACACGTAAACATTGTCGAATGTGTCAATGTGAAGATAGAGAAGAAAAAGAACAGGCTATTAATGCTTTATCAATTACACCCGATGATTTAGATACACAAATGGATTGGCCTTCAGGAACAACAAGTAGGCATATGCGAAATCATGTTGGAGAGTATGAAGAAAAATCTAATCCAAGATGTAAGTTATGTATTGATTCTGGTAGAGAAATGTATGAACAGGGTTTAGCCGATGGGACATTAAAACCTAGTGCATTAGCAGCAGCATTAGGAACAACAGCAGAACAGATTAGATTACATATGCAATCCCATTTACAACCATTAGTTCAGAAATCAGCGGCAGCGATTTTGGCTAAGAAAGAGATTGATGAGATAGATTTACTATCAAGAAATATTCAGAAAGTGGATATAAAATTAGATGAACTTTTCCAAAAGGAAAATTTAGATTTTAGAGAATTAGATTCATTAACTAAGTTGGCCCGCGAAGTCCGTGAGAGTTTAAAATATCTTATGGAGTTCAAAGGAAAACTTATTCACAAAAGACAAGATACTATCGTTATTGCACAGATGCAAATTGTTAAGGAAGTTCTTGCACAACAACACCCTAATGTCTGGTTGGATGTTAGAAAAGAAATGGAGAGGAAGTTACAATGAGTTGGAAAGATATATTGAAAACTGATTATCAATCATTTATTGATAGTGTTCTTGCCCCTAAATTCCAAGAGGGAATTTATAAAATACCTATTGATTCTCCTGAAGTAGAAATATTAAATGACTCTTGGCAACCTCACAATCGTAGTAAAACTCTTGGCACATTTAATGGTCGAACTGTTATTACTAGAAAAGGACACGAAGATTATGTTTTTGAGTTAGTGGGGGGCATGAAACCAAAAACCCCTAAACCCACTCAATCTGTTTATGTAGCAAGGGGGCCAAATGAATGAGTTGGGCCCGATGGTTGGTATAAGTATGCTTAATTGGGATTATTGGGATGTTCAACTCGAAGGTTACAAAGCATTAAAAAAGAAAAAGAAAATTTGGCGCGACCATAAGAATGAAAACAAAGACGTTATAGATAAGATTTACGAATGGTATTGGGGTGATGAACAATGAGTTGGGAAGATAGCATTAAAAAAGTAGATGAAGGTGATAAATATACTCTTCGAGCAGCATTAATGGCGGAAAGTAGCATGAAGCATTTTCAGGGACTAATACATGACCTCAAAAAATGGATAACTGAAAACCCTTCACATAAAGAAGATATTGTTATTTTAAAAGTTTTAAAAACGTATTATGAAAATTTAGGGGAAGCGCAAGATGCGTTAAAAACTTTCCATGATACTATTATGGCTCAATGGGAGGCATCTTAATGATTGATAAATTAGCAACATGGTTATCTAAATATGCACAGTATTTACCACGTTATACAATATGGGGAAAAAATATATGACTTGGGAAAACATATTAAAAAGTGAAAATTTTAGAATAAAAACTAATTTTCGTGATGCTGATTTTTGGATTAGAAGAGTTCATGGTGATGCAGAAAAAGTTGGGGAAGTATTAGATAATTTTCATGAAGGTTATATTGGAATTAAGGTATTAGCAACGGATAAGATTCTGCCTAAGTATATGTATTATTGGATGATGAATATTTATAATCAAGGTTATTGGAGACAATTTGCACAGGGAACAGTTCAACAAGCAATTAGAGTATCAGATGTTAAAGACTTATTACGTAGAATTGTAACGGAGGAATAATCATGACTTGGCAAATTCTATTAAAACAAAGTCAATTCCCTACAACTTGGGTAGATTGGGTAGAACTTTTAGAATTGCCAGATGCTAGATTAAATAGTTGGGTTGAGGCGATGAAGTCTTTACTTACTGTTGATGAAAGTCCTCAAGGATATAGGTCATTTTCTAATTCATTAAGAAGAGATGCTGATGATTTTATTAATGGTATATGGGGTCAAGTGCGAGAAGTAAATCCTGATTTAAATTGGCGAACAGAATCGGCTAAACGTGGACAATTAGAAAACGCGTTTAATATTTTAAAGGAAGGATTTGAGGATAAATTATACACAGATTCCGGTGCTTCTCAAACTAGTAATATGAATAGAGAACGAGCATTAGATATATTCAACGAGGCAGCAGAACGTATTAATCGTAATGTTGATATTAATTGGGATAATTTAGAAGAAACGTTGAGTATCTTTAATGACGCTAGGCATATTACAGCGTTTAGAAGAGAACTAGGTGATGATGCGAACAGAACAATTGCTGCGAATATTCCAGAAGGAGAATATCCTAGGTTAAATGATATGTATAGACATTATACAGACGTAGCAGAATCGCAAAATTATGTAGTAAATGATGTTACAACAGGAAAGGCTTTTGAATATTTAACTCTCATTCAAGAACCCACTCTTTTAACGGGGAATGCTGTTCGTGCAGTTGGAGGATTCGGACCAAGACGACTTAATAGAGTTAGCACTCGCCCATTTCAAATACAACAATTAGATATATTGCAAACTAGAAGAGGTAATTATAGAAGATTTACAGAGATTTTTAAGGGCATTCTACAATATGATTTGAATGATAGTAATTTAGGATTAGCAGACAAATTAACAAGTGTAATGCGAAATAAGGCTGTTAATCGTGGTGCGATTAAAGAAAGAATTATGGAAGCCGCTTGGGAAATTAATCAAGGGATAGATACTAAAGAAGATAAAGAGAGGCAATTAGGTTTAGTTTTGCCGGACTTTCCTTTAGCAAGAGCAGAAAATAGAAAAGATTTTAACACTTCAATGGATAATTGGTTTGATAAAAATATTGGGGAGGAAAGAGCAATTCTTAGACAAATGGAAAGTAAAATGGTCAATTATAAAAAGGGTTCAACAAAACTCTTTAGAGATTTTATTGTAGATATTTTAACAAAACCGGGGATATACAAGAGCATTCTAGATAATATTTGGGCTGATGGTTATAATGCATTTAGAAGTGAAGCCCCTCAAGATGATGATTTAGGATTTAGGCATATTGATTCTATGCCAAGTATGCGCGGTCAAAAAATTCCAATTCGAGCATTACCTAGTGGATTAGGTGTTTATTCTACTAGGACTAAAGATATGCATGAGGTATTAATATTAAATACTGAGCCTAAAAATAATGAAGATGCTTGGGATGAATTAGTAGAAAAATGGTTTGATTTTCAGGACGAGAATGAAGAATTAAAAGATGACATATTGTTTGGTGATTTATTACAAGCAGGTGATGAAGATGAAGGTGCATTTTTAAGACAATTTACAGACCCATTTAGAAAATCAATCGCTATTATGTTTCAAGATGTTATAGACGAAGAGTTTGAATTAGAAAATTTAACAGGTAACTACGCAGTTAGTCTGCGAGATAATATTAATATTTTTGATTTAATTAAAGAGATTTTAACAACAGAACGTGCGGTCTTAGAAAAGTCTGATATGACAAGACTATTACAGAATGATGGTTCGATTGGTAGTGCGTTAAATAATAATCCCAATGATGAACAAGTTGTTGAATTAGTTAATACTTTTTATCAGGCTATTGATGCCATTATTACTAATATTAGAAATGGAGTGGTTGAGTTGGTTAAAAATAAATTAGATGAGATGGTTAGATTACAAGGTGAATATTTACAATATAATGATACGATTTATGCGTTATTATTCGCAGAAGGCTTTTTAAGATTTGGAGGTGGAAGCAATGACTGAAGGTAGAGAAAAATTAAAGAATGATATATTAGAAATCCTAACGGGTGGTTTTACTGAAAAAGAAATTGAAAGAAAATTAAGAAGTTTTAGAAATAAAATTCGTCGTAGTAAAACTATGCCCACAAATGAATTAGATGCGTTAATTGAAGAAACTAAAGAAGAACGCTCTCAGAGTCCTGAAGCCCAACAGAAAGATGAATTCTTATCTACATTTAATTCCACGATTAAAAGTGCAATAAATTATGGGGGTAAAAGTCTTACCTATAATATGTTTAAAGACGATACGTTTAATTCAAATAGGGTCACATTAAAGAAAAATAAGTTGAATAAATGGTCGCAGGTAAAGGCTTCGCTTGAGAACTTAAAGATTCAACATTCAAATTTCTTTGTTAAAGGTGATGACGAAAAGATAGATGATATTATTGACCAAATTGATGGTTGGATTAGTAGGGGTGCAGATGTTAGAGAAGAATTAGAAGTTAATTTGGCTCCTGAAGAATTAATTAGAGGGGTTATTAACATTCGTATTACTGAAAATAGAAAAAAGGTATATCAGTATTGGAAAAAGATTTCTGAACATCATGACGATGTAATTACAGCGGTTGAGAATTTTAAAACGTCTATTGCTCAGTCTGGTATGGAGGATGGGTTAAAGGAAATTGCTAGTGAGTTACCTTTGCCTCCAAATTATATTTTATCACTTCCTGCTAAAAGACAAAATGTTTGGGTCGTTGGAAAACGATTAGGCGATTGGGTTGCATATTTATTTGAAGCGTTAGAGCAAAGTAGAAATGCGAAAGTAAGTGGAGGATTAGGAACAAGTAAAAGAATCCCCAAAGGTTGGAAAGATTTAACTGATGCATCTCGACAAAAAAGAGGTTCAGATAGATTTACTCAATATGGGCCATATCCTGATTCTGGAGAACCTTCAAAAGAAACTGCTTTAGTTGTTCGTGACTCAGAAGAAGATGTTCCCGCTAAATCTAGAGTAACAGATGTAAAACATTCTATTCGCCAACCTCATCATAATTTAGAACGAAAAGACCTTGAGAAAGAATTAGAACAGTTTACTGAATTAGACCCTATTTACTATAATATTTTATTAGATGCCAAAAATAATTTCCATGTTAATGACGCCTTTGAATTAGCAGATATAGAAAAGCGTTTTAATAGGTGGTTAAAATACTCGCAGGAAAACGGGTTAAGTGATTTAGAAACTGAATTGAAAACCAAACTTGCTCAATTAAAAAGGGAAGTGTTTGATAATTCAAGAGAACTAGAATACCATCATCCTATATCCAATTGGGTTAAAACCCATTATACTCAATCCGATTTAAATTCCTCAATAATGGATATCGAAGATGTAACTGGTGATTTCTTTAAAGGGTTATCTGATTTATTATTTGAATTCAAAGGACAAGAAGCCGTAGTTATGAGTCCAAAATATCCAGAAGCAGGTAAAGATGTTGGTCAAGAAAAAGGGCCAATGGTTAGTGGTCCATCTTTTACTAGTTCTAAAGGTAAACCAACATCAACTGGATTAAAAGTAAGAAGAGAACAAGCAGGTATCAAACCTGAAGAAAGAAAGAATCTTGAAGCAGATGTTAGTCAGAAGTGGGGTGTTTTAAAAGAGGCTTTAGATAAATATTATTTTGGCCCATTAAGTAAAGAATATTTAATGATTGATGAGGAACTTCCTCGCTTTAAATCGGACTTAACAGACGCAAGGGCATATACTCTAATGAGTTTAACTTTTAGTGAAAATCCTACTTTTGCTAAAGAAAAAGAGATGACTGAACAATTGTTGGATAATTTAAATTATGTGGCATTAAATAATATTAAAAGCCAATTGAAGAATGAAATTTCTGAAGAAACTAGACATAATACTGAAGCATATAAGAAGGTATTAAACGAATTAATAGAAGATTTTGAAGATTGGGGATTGGATAAGAAATGGGCAGCCGAGTTTGCTGCTGACCAATTTGCTAGATATTTAACAGCAAGGCAAAAAATGAAAGAATTAAATGAGCATGAATTAGCAGGATGGAATGCTGGTGAATTGTATGATGCTTGGGAAAATCGTGGTGGTTGGTCGGAATCAATTGTGTATTCAATAAGGAAATTTTTAAAGGGTTCTAGGTTTAATACATTAATTAGAGAATGGGAATTAATTGGAATGAAAAAACAGGCTGAGCAGTTTAGAAAGTTAAAGGATGGTATTCTTGAATTAACTTCTCCTGATGTTATAAATAATATTCCCACATTCGCTAAAGCATTACTTGATGCCCATGATGCAGTAAGGATGATGAAAGATAAAGAGATTGTTTATGCTAAATTATCAACTAATGATTTAGATGCTATGAATTATATTATTACAAAAATGGAAAATAAATATAAAGTAGATGTTAATGCTACTGATGTAATTGGCATTGTGTATTCTCCAAATTCTTTCAAATCACTATCAAATAACTATGGTTTATCAGAAGATGTTATTTATGAGATTAAGGGGCTGTGCAGATAATGACATTAAAAGTTCTTCCTGTTACAAAGGAAACTGCTATTGAAATGTGGAATGAGTCTAATCCTGATAATAAATTGGAGAATAATTATAGGACAGGTGGCAAGTTTGATTCATGGTATGGCTTATCTAGTTGGTTAATTAGACGAGATGAGAAAACAAAAGAAGTTGTTGCTATTTCAGCATATGAATTGGAAGATGGTTATTTGAAAACTGGAGCCTTACGAAGTAAAGTTTCAGGTTCTGGAAAGCATTTCTTTGATTGGCGGAAGAAACGATACAAAGGTATTCCACAAGTTGCAGGGTTTAGACATCGGGACCCTGAACAACAAGAATCCTATTTAGAATCTAGAAGTGATTTAGGATATGATATGAACCCGACTGAAGGGTGGCCAGAAATTCCAGATGAAGTTAAAACTCAATTTAGTCAGGAATATGGTGGCGCTTGGGGCGTTAAGAAGAAATTAACTTGGTGGAATGTTTTACAATCGTGGTGATAATATGTGGTTTGATACGTTAAAGAAAGAAGTTGATACGTCTATGATTGAGCGTATAATTTATGAGACTTTATCAAAAATCCCTAGAATCACATTTAATGGTGGTAAATTACAAAAATATGATTATGAATATATTGACCCTAATAATAAAGAACTTGGTTATAAAAAACAGGGACTTATGCGAAGATTAAAAAGAGAAAGAAAAGATAAACCAATAAGTTATAAAAGAAGAATGGAAGGAGAAACCCCGCCAGTATATCCTAGAGAATTAAGGCCAATAAATCCAGAAACAGGAGAGCGATTTGAAACAATATCTGAAATTGCTGGTTGGGAGAATCCAGAACTTGACCAAAAAGGAGCCCAAATCATACAAGAAATTACTATGATGATGAATGCAGATGCCATGAAAGCAGGTGATTTATTAACTGACGGTCAATTAAATGTTTTTATGGATATGAGTAGAGAAGGTGGCGAAAATAAAGAAGTGGCTCACTTTGGTTCACTTGCAGATGCAAATTTAAATGACCCAAATAAATTAGGCACGGCTAAATTAACAATATACCCTAAAAGATTATTTGACTCAGTTAAGCATAACCTAGCAAAGAAAAATATGAAATGGCATAAACTTACTAGAGAGACTCAAGAACTATTAATACAGACAACTCTTTTAGAATCTATTAGACATGAACTTGCTCATGCTACACATTGGGACTCAGATTTGGCATATCAAGAGAAAGATAAAGAAGGGAATGTAATTCATGAATCTGAAGGGTTTGATTCGTATGATATGACGGCCCATGAATTACTTGCTAATTTTGGTCAAAGTAATTGGGAAGATATGTATGACGGGTTAGATAATATATTATCTCATCCTGCTATGTTAGATACTGAAGGTATGGGTATGACTTCTAACAATGAAAAGGTGAGAAATATACAATTTGAAAAATATATGCGAGCAAATAATATGAAACCATTATATTCAGAACGAGGTCAATGGGCACAAAATTTGAAAGAGTTTGCTGATTTTTATGGTGGGCAAAGTATAAGAGATAAAAATAAATTATTACAATATGAATTTATGTATAGGAAAATTTTAGGAGAAGATAAAAATCAATTACCAAGACAAAGAGGAAGAGAAGGTTATAGACTATTAATGCAAAGATATGATGATAGTCAAGTTAATGTTGATGATAAACATAAAAAAGAGAAATCTGTTTTCCTTAAAAAGATAACAGGTGTTACAGATACGAAGACCAAAAAGATAACAAGACAGTCTCAAAGGAAAAATATACAACCAAAAGGAAGGAGGAAAAGAAGATGAGTTGGGAAAATATACTAAAAGACAAGAAGTGGCATAAAGATGAGCCAAGACCACCTAGTGGTAAAAAGCAAGAAGAGTCTACTGAGTTTGAAGAAGTATCTGAATCTGTTCAAGAAATTTTACAAAGGCCTGAAGAACAAGAAGGTCCTTCAGAAAAATTTAAATTGTGGATTACAGGACAACGCGGGACTTCACGAATGGCTGGTAATTGGTATGAAATTGCTGGTAAACCTGAAGGGCAAACATACAATTCAAGACGAGAAGCGCATAATGCTTTAAAAGAAGAAA
>Ga0098041_1000702_pt1 | contig 13202 bp, 9 predicted proteins | sample 8_EtaG_FD_77066 | JGI IMG/M metagenome (GOLD analysis project Ga0098041, IMG submission 77066) | Marine viral communities from the Subarctic Pacific Ocean - 8_ETSP_OMZ_AT15162 metaG | ecosystem: Environmental > Aquatic > Marine > Oceanic | place: Pacific Ocean | collected 2015-01-08
TGGAGGTCAAAATAACAATCCATATGAATCTGCAGCCACTTTAACTGATCTAAATCTACAATATAGCACAGGATATGGTGGACTTGGTGGGTACGGATATGGTGGAAGTGGAGGAGTTGGTTCGTAAAGTGGCACTAGATAAAAATAAAAAAATGAACAATAAATTTAAGAAAATAATATAGTTATGGGAGCATATGAAAATCCACAGTATATAGGAATTAAAGATCCAACAGCGGTAACAAAAATTTATCGCGATAGCTTTCAGCAGATGTTGGTAATGATGGATAAGATAAACACACAAAAAAAAGCTGAAAAGAAAGAACGAGACAAAAATATTGGATATACAACGGGTAGTTTATTAGGTAGTATAAACAAAATACATAACACATCAGACATAACTAAACAAAATATACAGAATAACGTTAACGATTTTGGTGCACACGCAACTAATACAAAATTTAACAACCAACAACTAACGGATGCAAAATTTTCTTGGACAAATTCCGTGGGTGCTTACAATGATCTTTTGAATGTAGCATTCCATAAAGAGGGTGTTCCTGATATATCTAAAGCACACCCTCAATACAAGGAGTTTATGGAATTAGTCGATGCAATACAAGGTGAGCATGATTTTAATAACCCATATAATAAAAAAACCAATACATTTGATGGTAGTTTTACATACACAAAAGGTGGAGAGACAAAAACGTGGTCAATGCACGAAATATCTGGTATACTAGGTTCAGTAGCTGGTGGTGATAAAGCATTTGCTGATTGGGAAAAATATTATGATAACACAATATTAAAAAATAACAGCATAATAAAAGTTAATGCTTCTAATATGGTTAATAAAATTTTTAATGAAAATGGTAGGGCAATTCCTATATCTGATGACGATATAGACACTGTTTACGATGAAGTTTATTCCGGATTAAATTTAGACATTGATGATGAAAGAGAAATATGGTATAATCACATGCGTGAAGGAGATAAAATATTTAAATATAACGATACAGAATACAAATTAGATTATAATGCCACAGCTGAACATTATAAAGAGATGGCAGATAAAAATGATGATGGAGTATTAAGTGAAGAGGAATCAACAATATATAACGCATTAAATAATGCAGCGGGTAGTTTAGTGAAAGACTTTGTTAAAAGACAAGTTGTACCTAGCATAAAAACTAAAGCTACAGCGGCAAATAAAACTCTTGTTCCTGGCACAACAAAGTTAAAGGAACAGAGCGTAGCATATACAGTGAATCAAAGTATTAAAGGTGTGTATGATAGCATGCCTCTTATAAGTAGTTCAATTGATAAGATGGGACCAGAAGAATTAAGTGTAATTGAAGCAACTGAAGACATGAGTTTTGAGGAAAAAATGGACAAGTTTTCTGATTATAAAGCGAAGGCAATAAATGATGTTTTACTTGATAAGGATATAACGTTCTATGGATACAATAGTGCACTAGACGCATTTAAGGTAAATGCTAAAGATGATATTGAAAATAAGAATTTTGATACAAGTTTAGAAATTACAAAAGGCACTGGAGGTGACGCGGAAAAAGTAGCCATACACACCTTAGAAGGAGAGGAATTAGACACAGCATTAACAGACTTATTCCTTGAGAAGTATGGTGAAAAGAAATACACTGGTGGAAAACCGCGATTATTTTATACTAACAAACAAAACGAAGTAAATGTTGTTGAAGACGAGAATAATGCCCTAGAAATGACTAGGTTTATATTACGTGTAAAAAAGAATGCCACGCTTGAAGAGTATTGGAATATTCATCCAGATACTTACAACGTGCATTATTCCAGTATTACCACTGCTAATGCGGCTAAGAATATAGATCGTTCTGATTTAAATAGCCTTTAATAAATAAAATATGGAAAATTTAGGAAAATTATATTCGAAAATTTCCAAATATGGATTGTATACAAATTCATTTGATGAATTTTTGGGTAAATATAAAAACAGTGAATATCAAAAGGAGGTTTACGATAAAGTATCTAAATACCAATTCTACGTAGGTGGCTTTGAAGAATTTAAAAAAGAATACCCACTCAATGATCAAACCGATCAAACACAATCAACAAAAATAGACAAGTCAAAATTAGATCTGAAAGAGTTAAAGCCATTGCAGAAGGAAACCGTATTGTCGCTTACTGATGTATTTAATTCCACTGAGTATGACACCACATTAAAAGCGATTACAGCAGAAACGGAAGACGATACATTTTTTAAGCCCGTTATAACAAAAAAAGATGTACATCATCGTGAAGATGGCGGATTTTTATACACGGAAACAATCAAAACGGAAAAACATACAGAACTTATTAAACAAGCAAAAGTTGCTCTTAGTAAAGATGGGAAAGAACCAACACAAAAACAAATTAATGATTGGGTAAAAAAACGATACATAAGTGACGGAATGACAACGTATGTAGAAGGTAAATTAGAAGAAGAATTAGAAGGATTTAAAGATGAGAGTATTTCTTGGGGAGATTGGTTTAAAAATATTACTGGTAAAGCTGCTGTTGGAAAATGGGAGGAAAAAATTGTGGATGGTAAGAAAAAGCTAGAGTTTACACCCGCTACTGATGAGGATAGATTAACAGATTCTCAAAGAGATTACTTGAATGATAGAAAAGAAATGGCTGCGGTATATACAAAACGAATAAAAGAAATTGGAGAAGAAAATGCTAAAAGAACATATAAACTAGAACAAACAGAAAGAGCAATTGTTGAAATCCAAAATACACTTCTTGAATTGAAAGCTAAATCAGAAACAACAGAGCTTACCCAAGATGAAATAGAGCAGTACAGAGCGCTATATACACAACACGAAGTTAATATGAGCGTATTTAATAAAACGTTAAATGAATATTCTAACGCGGTGGAGAAAGTAGATAAATTCAGTACGTTAGCTGATATGACGCGAAGAACGTATGTAAATTCTGATGTCATAAAAAATAGAATGCATTCACGATGGCTTCAAGCTAAAGCTGGTTTACTTGATGTTGTTAGTGAATTAACACCAAGTCAGTTATTTAATCGTAAATACAATATAGATATTGGTGAATTTCTTAATGAAAAAAAATTAACACCACAAGAAATTGATGAACTACCTGTATTTGCAAGAGTATTGTTAGAATCAGATAAAATTCACGATAAAATTGGTGAAAAAAGAGATGAGTTTTATACAGAATCTGAAAAAATAAATAAATGGACAGAAAAAAGACAGGAGTTTGGGGAAATAAAAAACGCAGAAGATTTTGGTGAATTTCTTTTAGATTTATTCAGCGAACAAATGGTAAACACAGCACTAACAGCGTCGTTAGGAGGTTTTGGATTAGGAGTAGTTGCTACGAGCGCAGGTGGTAATAAATTTAATGAAATGCGAAAAGATATTGCTAATGGAGAAAATATTAGCGCGATGCAATTTTATACAGCTGGTTTAATATATGGAGCATCGGAATATATAACGGAAAAAGTAGCATTAGATCAATTTATAATAGGTAAAAAAGCATTTACTCGCGCTCTTGATTTAGATAAAACTTTTGGCAAATACACCGCGAAAAAATGGAATTTTTTAGAAGCAGCGGGAAAATATGGAGTTAATGTTAACAAAGAAGGTGCCGCTGAATTATTTGCATCATTAGGCCAGAATTTTGCAGATAAATACTACTTAAATAAAGACATAGCAATGACACAAGGTTTAAAAGAAGCCTATATTTCAGGTGCTATTATGTCAGGATTAGGTTTTCAAGCACCAGTTTTAGTGTCTGATATTTACAGGGCTGTTACCCCACAAAGTGTAGAAGAAAAAAATAATATAAGATCAGAAAAAATACTAGCAAATACCAAGAGAATTAATGAATTACTACACCACAAACAAGATAAAGCTGGATTTCCAATTTCATCTGCAAATACAATCACACAACTTCACAAACAAAATGAACAATTATTATTAGAAAACTTACAAGAAAAGAAAGCATCAGAAAGTCGTATTGATGCTATTAAAAAGAATCCTGGTGATTTACAAACATTAATAGATATAGATGCTAAAGTACATAAACTAAAAGTTTTTGCAGATAGAACAAATGCAGACGGTAATTTATCAAAAGAAAAACGAGGGGATTTAATTAAACGAATCGGACAACAAATTGATAATCTTAATATTAAAAAAGAAGTTGTGTTAGCTTCTGCTCAATTTGCTGAGGGTAAAAAACAGAGAGCAAAAAGACAAAATGATGCAATAATAGAAAATAACCTTCAAGATAAAATACAAAATATAGAAGCTAATAACATTGACGATGCATTAAAAAAGATAAATAAAATTGTAGATCAATCAGATTTAAGTTCAGAAGATAAAACAAAATTAAAAGAACAAACCGCTAATGATTTTGTAGCAAATTTTGATGCTGATGGAGCTACTGTAGGTGCTGAGTTTGGTTTACCTATAACAGTACAGATGCAATCAAATAGTTTAGCGACAGAATATGATGCTAGTGGAAATCCAATATACCGTGGTAATTCTACTGTACATTCCCACGAGTTTGGACATGGTACATTATTTAGAAAATTAAAAGACGCAGGAGTTGATATTGTAAATATGGTTGATATGTTAGAAAGCCATCTTAAATTTCATTATAAAGAGGCTTATAATGAGTTTAAGGAAGTTCAGTCAAAATTAATTAAAGATAACATAACAACCATTGTAACAGGAGGTCAAGCTCAGACGGCGGAACAAATAGCAGAAGAGCAACTTATAAGGGTATCAGATTTTGCTAGACAATTTAATGTTAAAGCAGATAAAACATTACAAAGCAAATTATTAACATCATTTAAAAAAATATTTTCCAGTGAATATAAAAAACCAGGAGGATTAAATACTTCAGTCAGAACTGGTGAAGATGTATTTAATTTATTAACAAGTTTTAATACGTATTTTGAAACAGGAGAAGTTTCAGCATTATTAAAAGCGGCATTTGAAGGTAAGTTAGATGTTAAAAAAGTAGATAAAAAAGTTAAAACAAAAGGAGGAACTGCATTTTCTGCAAAATTTAAAGAAACACGATCAAATAAAGAGATAGCTGATAAAAATGCAGAAATTAACCAACAAATTTATGATGAAGATGTTAGAAATGAAGATGGTGATTTAGTAGTTTCTGATACATTAAGAGATGATTTGATTTCAAATAATATAGGTAAAGTATATCAATTAGCCAAAAAAGCAGCAAATAATCCTAATATTGCTAATTTAGAAAAAGGTAAACGTAAAACGTTTGAAGATTTTTTCCAAGAATATTATACTGAATTGGATAAATTAACTAGAACGTATAAACCAGAAAATACTAAGGGGGATTTCGGTGCGTATATGATGCAGAATTTAGAAAAAAGATATGGTGGGGTATTAACAAGATTAAAAAAAGGAGAAGTGCAGGGAAAGGGAGCAAACGTAGATATAAGTGAGGCAAGGGGTATTGCAGATCCAACAGAAAGTATAGAAACAAAGTTAGACGAAAAAAGAAGGAAAATTGAAAAGGTATCTAAAAAAGTTTTATCAAAAGAATTTGGGTATGATACGATAGATAAACTTGTAGCGCAAGAAATGAAAAAGAAAGGCTGGGTGATGCCTAAAAGTATTAAAGAAATAAAAGATTTTAATCCACGATTAACAGCTGCTTTATTTAACATTAAAGATATCGATGCGTACGTTTCATCTACTAGAAAAATAGGTAAAGCAGATATGATAAGAGCAAAGAAAGTTATTAAAACTCTAGGTCCTATATTACATGCTGTGGCTATATTAGAAGGAACAAATCGTGTAGGAAAATCTACAGGTACAAGAAATGTATTATTAAATAAATTTCATAAAAAAGATAAAGATGTTTTGTTTAAAGAAACTGGTAGTAAGCAAGGTTTACCTGAACAAATAAAACAAGCTTGGGACCAAAAATATTGGGAAAAAACTTTTGAAATTGGAAAAGGACGAATGATGAAAACCGATCAAACCTTAGCAAATTTAATTGAAGCATTAGTAGATGCCACTGGAAAAGCATTTCACAGACAAGCTATAAAAAAAGAATTACTTAAAAATCCTGAGACAAAAGAAAATGCTTTATTAATACAGGGTATTGAAGATGGGAAATCAGAAATAGCTTTTTCTAAAAAACTTAAAGATCAGTCTTCTCAAAATAAAATAAAAATACTTGACAGTTTAGATAACAAATCATTTTATGATAAGTTTGATGTAGCTAAAAAATCTAATGATAATAATTGGTTAAAATCATTAATAATAAATACTATAGATCCAAACACATTAAAAAATAAAAAAACTCCAAAAAAAGAATTAGGAAAAGAATTGAAGAGAATAAAAGATGATATCATAGCTGTAGCAGAACAACTGCAACATGAAGTACATTACCAAAGAGAAGGTGCTAAAAAAATAGGAGAAGGATTTAATGAAGTGGAATTTTTACAAGAAACATTTAATAATATACGAGATGAGGATGTTGAGCACACATTAATGAATATTGCAGCTGGTCATGGTGTAACGATAAGATCAAAATCTGATATGTATAGCACTATTGACTCGATTAATATTTTTAGAGAAAAGATTTTAAACTTTTTCAAAGAACGAGGTTATTCAAAGCAGTTTGTAAATAGATATTTATCACAAGGTTTAAAAGATCCATCGGGACTTGGTAAATTTAAAAAGCCTACAACTAAAATTGGTTTAAAAATTCAAAAAAATCAAGTTGAAAAAAGAGGTAAGTGGCGTGCTAGTTTAATTGCAAATGCACAAGATTTAAAAGATAATTTCTTAAGCCAACTAAAGGACAATCCAAAAGACGGGGATGGGAAACTACCAAGATTTGTTTATCATAAAGATTGGTACACAAAGACTATTCCTAACACTGGTTTATTTAAAGAAGAAGGGGTTGGTGGAAAAAAATTCCACACGTTAAGCAATAAAGATCAAAAAACAGTATTTGGTATAATAAAAAATGAAGGACTAAAACAAAAAGAGGCTTTAAAAAATGTTTATGAAGATTTATTTGAAGCGTACAAAAATGATCAGTTGACTGCAGAAGATGTGTACGTATTCATAACTTCACAATATGAAACCATGACGGGATTAATAAAAACAGCTGCACCGCTTATGGCTGTTCCAACAATGTCAAGAGCGGAGATGGTGAAGAAATTTAAATTAGATCCTAAAGATCCATATGTTTTAGAACATTTAATTCCAGCAATAAGAATAGCTGGATTAACATATAACTATATACTTTCTGCTAAAAACCCAACAAAAACCACAAAAGCTAAAGACCTATTAACTAAAGAATTAAGCGTATACGGTACAAGTTTAATACCAGAAGCTTATGATAAGTTAATAAATTCAACTAAAGATTTAAAAGAAATATGGAACGAAAAAACTGGAAAGTTTAAAGGACAAAAATTATATCAAGAATTATTACCTGGTATAAGAAAAGCAGGACAAGACCCACTTGGTCCTACCGGTAGAACATTCGGGCAATATGGTAAATCAGTTGTGCCAATACAATTAACTAACCCAATAACAGGTGAAAAATGGGGACCAAATCCAACCGTTGCTAAAAATGAATCACAAGAAGCAGCAGACAACAAAGAAGCATCTATGTTTTCTAAGAAATTAGATAAAAAATCTAAAGGTATAAGTATTATAGATTTTGATGATACACTAGCAATAACAGGTAGTAAAGTTAATTATAAAATACCAAGACGTTTTCCAGATGGACGTTTCAATCATAATGTTGTGGGATGGGGAGCTATGCCAGACACTGGTTCGTTAACACCATCAGAGTTTGCGAAGAGACATGAAGAGCTAGCATCTATGGGTGCTGTATTTGATTATTCAGAATTTAATGAAGTTAAAAATGGGAAAAAAGGTCCTTTCTTTGATAAAGCTAAAGAATTGAAAATGAAATTTGGTAATAGTGATATTTATATATTAACTGCAAGACCACCAAGCGCAAAGCACGTTATACAAGCATTTTTAAAAGGTGTTGGTTTAGATATAAAATTAGAAAATATTGTTGGTCTAGAAAATGGAACACCACAAGCAAAGGCTAATTGGATAACTCAAAAAATAACAGAAGGTTATAATGATATATTATTTGCTGATGATCAAAATCAAAATATAAAAGCTGTAAAACAAGTATTTAACACGTTTGATGTTAAAGGTAAAGTTCATCAAGCGAGAACAATGTTTAGTAAGAAACTTGGTAATGAGTTTAACAAAATGCTAGAAGAAACAACTGGCGTAGAAGCCTACAAAACATTTAGTTTAGCAGAAGCAAGAGCTAGAGGTAAAAATAAGTTTAGATGGCAACCACCAGGTGCTGAGGATTTTATAGGTTTATTATATCCATTTTTCAGTAAAGGAAAAAAAGGTGATATGCAAATGAAAATGTTTAGGGAGTGGTTAACTGTTCCTTATGCTAGAGGTTTTAACAAATTAAATAACGCGAAGCAAGAATTAAGAGATAGGTTTGATAACTTAGTTGGAAAGGAACACAAAGGAATTAAGAAAATATTAGGTAAAGAATCTGGTATAGGTGCATTTTCTAATGAGCATGCTGTTAAAGTATATCTTTGGAATAAATATGGTCAAGATTATAGCGAGACAGGTCTTTCTAAAATAGCAGCAAAAAAATTGATTGATTTAGTTGAAAATAATAAAACTTTAAAAAAATTCGCTGATGATCTTGGTGATATTACTAACCTTAAAACTGAATATGTTGCGCCAACTGGTGATTGGATGGGAAGAGGTATACAACAAGACATATCAGATGTTGCTAATAAAATGAACAGAAAAACATATTTTCAAGAATGGATTGAAAATAAAAATGCAATATTTACAGAAGCAAATTTAAATAAAATTCAAGCTATATTTGGTAAAAACCATAGATTAGCATTAGAAGATATGTTACATAGAATGGAACACGGGGTAACACGAAACAAAGGGATGGATCCAACAGCTAGTTGGTTTATGAAATGGTGGTCATCAGCTACAAGTACAATAATGTTTTTTAATAGAAAATCAGCAGCATTACAGTCGTTATCTATGTTTAATTTTTTAAATTGGAAAGATAATAATCCTTTCAGCGCATTAAGAGCATTTACTAATCAAGGGCAATTCTGGTCTGATTTTAAAATGTTGTGGAATTCATCAATGTTAAAACAAAGAAGAAGAGGTTTAAATATTGATGTGAACTTTGCTGATATGGTTGACAATATGAATAAACCAGGTTATCAACAAACAATGTGGCAGAGATTAGGTACATCAAGAGATTGGTTATTAAATAAAGGTTTTTTATTTACAAAACTCATGGATAATTTTGCTATTGCTTTTGGAGGATCTAGTATGTATAGAAATAGAGTAAATACGTATTTAAATAAAGGTTTAACACAAGAACAAGCAGAAAAGAAAGCGTTTGAAGATTTCCAAGAAACATCAGAACCAACACAGCAATCCACTAGACCAGATTTAATATCTCAAGAACAAGCAAGCGTGTATGGTAGATTTTTATTAGCATTTCAGAATGTTTCTATGCAGAATACCCGTAACATGAAAAAGGCAATTTCTGATATTATAAAAAGAAGAGGAGATTTTAAAACAAACTTATCAAAAATAATATGGTATGGAGGTGTTCAAAATGCTATCTTCCTTACAGCACAACAGGGACTTATGATGTTGTGGAGTAATGCAGATGATGAAGAAAAGGAGAAACGTACTATAAAATTAGCAAATGGAATGGTAGATGTTATCTTAAGAGGTTCTGGTATTGTTGGTGGTGTAGTTTCTGTACTTAAAAATGTATTAATAAAATACGCTGAAGAAGCAAAAAAAGGATATAAAGCTGAAAATGCTAAAATTATATTAGAAGGACTGAATATATCTCCTCCAATTAGTTCTAAATTTAGAAAAATATTTAACGCTGCCCAAGAGAGAAAGTTCTCTAAAAAAGACGATGATTGGACTGTACCATACATATTAGAGGAAGTTGTAAAACCAACTACATTAGTTGCTGAGTCTTTAACAAACGCTCCATTTCATGAAGCATACGAAACAGTAGATGATGCATTATACATACTTGATCAGAATAATAGCATACTTAACAAGTTTTATGTTGGTTTAGGATATCCTCAATGGACATTAGAAAAAGACGAAGAAACTACAACAAAAAAGAAAAAACAAAAAGGTAAAGTTAATTGGACAGGAACAAATAATGAAAAAAATAAGAGAAAAAAAAGTAAGATTAATTGGTAACAAGTAATAATATACTATGGCAGCAAATAAAAATCAAACAACTAAAGAGATATTAAGGATAGTAGAATATCAAATAGAACAGATATTTACCGAAGTTGAGAAGATGAAAGAAGACAACAGATCTGCCCACGACGAAGTAAAAGACGACCTTCGTTTTATTAAAAATAACCTCTTTGATCCAAAAGAAGGTATATGGACAGAGGTAAAAGATAATTCAAATTTTAGAAAAGAAACCATGAAGTGGAGAAACGCGCTTGGTTTCGGTGTATTTAGTTTAATCGGTAAACATATTTGGGATTTTATAAAAGGAGTATAATGAAACAATTACTAACGCTAATTTTTTTGTTCATTAGTCTGAATACTAATGCGCAATTTTTTAAAAAAATATTTAAATATTCAACAGTTTATACATCAGGTCATATCACAATGCCTTTAATTGAGGACAGAAAAGAATTTTTTGTTACGCAAGCTGGGGAAGTACAGGATATCACGATAGAACCTAAATTTGATTATAGGTATTCTATTGGTTGGAGAAAACTAGCAAGATTTGATTATGAAAACAGACAAAATCAATTTTATGATGGATCTGAAAAACAAGTTACATTATCAGCTGGTGTAGGAAACGTAGATAACTGGGAATGGTTATTTAACTATGATTGGGCTAGAAGAATGGGGCATGAATTTAATAACCAAAGATATTTCTTAAGATATTTAGGTCCTTGGTATATTATTAAAGGAGAAATGAGAGAAGAGGGTGCGATTAATTTTAACTATACCGCAGCAGACGTGAGATTAAGACTTCCAATAGGTGAGAAATTTAATTTGTCTCTAGGAGGCATTTATAGGACTTCTGACAAGGTCTTTGGACTTAACCCTATAGAAGAGTACCTAGCACCAGAAGACGTTAACTGGTGGGATCTAGCGTATGACTACGAATATACTGATCATTTTTATTGGATAAATAGCGGAGATTCATGGGATTGGTTCTGGGAAGATAAAGATGGTAATAAAGTCGCAGACACAGATCTTGATTTTAGAAAACACGTGTATAAGGATATTGTAAATGATTATAACAGAGAAGTATTTGATGGGATAGATAATATGGCTTATTTATCAATGATAGCTGGTTATGATTTTTATCACTATACTGATAACTTTTGGATACATAACTATTTAAGTATCATGCCTTTTCATAAACAAGTTAAAGGTGATGAGGACCTTGGGTATAGCACATTCTACGCAATAGAAAATGAAGACAAACAACATTGGTTAGATTACCAAGCTGGTTTAGTTGTTGGCTTGAAAATTAAAAGATGGTTTGGTGTGTTTGCTGAAGGAGAATACTCTAAATTATGGGATAAAGATATATATAACGCAAAAGTAGGATTTAACGTAAACTTTAGGTAATGGCGAGAGATTTAACAAAATTAGGTGAGGATACAGAGGTTGGTCTTGACATAGATGGTGATGGAAAACCAGATTTCAAAATCAATTTACGTGCTATTGGTATGGTTGTAGCCGCAATCATATCAGCCACTATGTTTTATTACCAGATCATGGAGGAGATTGAAATTGCGAAACAACTTCCAGCGGTAGGAACAGGTACGTATATAATTGATCAAGGTGATCCGCAAGCGTTAAATACATATCCACCAACTAGAGTTGAATTTAATATGAAAGATCAAATGAGTAGAATGACTTTAGATCAACTTATTAAAACTGTGGAAGAAATGGAAGATGATATACAGGAGATGAAAATTGAATTAGCCAAAAAACGAGACAGATGAGAAACTTATTAATATTTTTATTCTTAATAATCAGTAACAACCTCATGTCACAAGATTTTTTACATGAAGATGATTATGAAAAGAAAACAAAACAAGGTATTGTTTTAGTAGAATTCTGGGCAAGTTTTAATGCAGCTAACGAAGTTAATCTTAAAAAGATATACGATTGCAAAAAATACAGAGTAGATATGTCACAAGATCCAAATCTTATGGCTAAGTATGGTATTATGGCAGTTCCTACTGTTATTATATACCACAATGGAAAAGAAGTAAAGAGATTCCTCCCAAGTTTAATGATGAAACTTGATGCTGAAATAAAAGACATTCAAGGTGTTATTGATGAACTAGTAGGAGATAAATTTTAAATTAATAAATTATGTGGAAATTAACAAAAGAATATTGGAAAGACGTGTGGACATTGCTATGGAGCAAAACCACTGTTGATGATATTATTATAGCTAAAGCTAAAAGTATTAAAGATAAAGCTAACGCAATAAAAAAGGTAATCAAAAGATAAAAAAATGATAAGTGAAAACATAAGTTTTAAAGAAGGGACATTTAGTGCTACTGCAACGAGGTTGGGTTTACCTAATGCTCCTAGCAAAGAACATTTAGCAAATATGCAGGTATTAGCTAAAAAAATATTTCAACCACTAAGGGTTTATGTTGGTGGTCCAATAAAAATAAATTCATTTTATCGAGGACCAGAACTCAATAAAGCAATAGGTGGAAGCAAAAAATCACAACATTGTAAAGGTCAAGCAATGGATATTGATGATGTATTTGGACATAAAACAAACGCGCAAATGTATCATTGGATTAAAGAAAATTTGAATTATGATCAAATGATTTGGGAGTTCGGAGATGAAGATAATCCTGATTGGGTGCATGTTAGTTATGTAGATGCAGAAACTAACAGAAACAGATGCTTAAAGGCTTCTAGGGTTAATGGTAAAACCACGTACGAGGTTATATAATGCTATTTGAGTACCCTATTGCCAGTGCTACTATTTTAACAGGTATATTAGTGTACTTTTTTATTATAATAAAAATGTTTAACGATCAAAACAAACAATGAATGGTTCAA
>Ga0098041_1000711_pt1 | contig 13139 bp, 14 predicted proteins | sample 8_EtaG_FD_77066 | JGI IMG/M metagenome (GOLD analysis project Ga0098041, IMG submission 77066) | Marine viral communities from the Subarctic Pacific Ocean - 8_ETSP_OMZ_AT15162 metaG | ecosystem: Environmental > Aquatic > Marine > Oceanic | place: Pacific Ocean | collected 2015-01-08
GTCAGAAAAGAGTGTGTTTTTTAATAACAAGTCATACACCGATAAGGTAATGAATAAGTCTATCGATGATATGATAAAAGATAATGAACGATGATAGGAAAATTTATAGGTGGCTTATTCGGCAAAGTAGTTGAAAATGCAGAAGGAATACTTGACAAGGTTATTACAACGGACAAGGAGAGAGATGAAGCAAAGCTTGCTCTTAAGCGCTTACTACTCGAAGCCGAAACAGAAGCATTCAAGAAAGAAGTCGAAGACAGAAAGAGCGCTAGAGATATGTACAAAGACGACGCAATTATTCAAAAAATACTTGCAACGTTATTTACGATCGCGTACTTTGGATTAAGCTTCATGATGTTTAGATTCTTCGTAATGGGAGATATAGACATGGGTGAATTTGAGATAAGTTTTATCTCCACAATATTTGGCGCAATGAGTGCAAAGGTTAACACAGTTGTCGATTTCTTCTTCGGAGGATCGTCAAAGAAAAATGAACAACAACAAATAAATAATAAATAAAATGGGAAAATTTTTTACAGTACAAGTAAAACCAGACATGAATTTTTCACCAGCCACACCATATGGTAGTGCTGATATACTTTTTAATTGGACACCTTTTGAAATTCCAACTGGTACAGCTCTTTTAAAGTCCATGCAAATAATGGTTGCGGGTACAAACGGGGCAGATGGCAATGCAACAGATATGGCAATATATTTTGCTAAAGCAATAGATGATGCGGAACCTTCGCTTTTTGGTGTACCAAATGGAACGATGACAGCGCAACTAGCTCTTCTTGATAGAGCACATTATCAAGGCATGATACACGTGCATCAATCTACCGCTAGTGATGGCGGCGGTTTGCAAGCTTTTAACATGTGGGACGCTCTTAATGGTGGTGACGCGGATAACGCTGGTAACTCAATAATACTAGAGGGTTCACAATATAAATCAGGCGATAATCTTCGTTTTAACACACCGGGTTATCAAACAGTATGGATGGCTGCTGTATCTTTGGGTGCTTCATTTGATTTTGGAACAGATATACAACTTAACCAAGTTGGTAATCAAGCCGCAGATATGACTGGTAATGACGTCACTATAACTATAGAGCAAGGTGGTGCTGGTGCTGGAGTAGCAAATAGTTCATTTACAAAGGGTGACATCTTGATTGGTAGCACTGGTGGTCCAACAATGGAAGTTACAGATATGGTAACAGGTACAGCAACTGAACTAAAAGTAAAAAATATTAGTGAACAAATAGATGATGACGAGGAACTAGTATTATTAAATCCTTTACAATTCACTTTAGGATTTGAAATGTAAGTAATTAAATAGAATTAAATAAAATTAAATAAAATGGCAAAAAAAGAAAAAACAGTAGAATTAAAAACAAGAGTAGAAAAAATATCAGAAGAACACTTAAAGGAACTACAGGGTGTTGTACAAAGAATAAACGCTGGCCAATATAACATTGGTAAGTTAGAAGCACAAAAACATCACATGCTTCATGATTTAGCTATGGCACAAGATAAGGTTACTGTGTTTCAAGAAACCTTAATGAAGGAATATGGTTCATATGACGTTAATGTGAACGACGGTACTATCAATTGGCCTAAAGATGAAAAATAATATAATTAGAAAAATCACTATAGGTAAAGACTATAAAAATGATTCAATGCACTACTCTGTTGGACAAGAAGTATATGGTGGTCACACAATTTGTGATATCATAGAAGAAGATGATAAGTATTGTATTTATATTAAAAAAGAAGATATAGTAATACCTTGGAAAGATTTTAATAAAAATATGGCTATATCAGTTGAGTATAATCTAGAATACTAATGAGAGCTTATAGAGATTTTATAGTGTCACCAATTGGTGAACGTTATAATAATTCTAAAAAAATTGATGATAAAGAACTTATTTTAAATACAGAGATAATCAATCATCAATATGTAAATAGGTTAGCAAAAGTAATCGCTACTCCATTATTATTTCAATCACCCATTAACGTGGGTGATGAAGTAATAGTACATCATAATGTTTTTAGAAGATGGCATGATGTTAAAGGTAGAGAGAGAAATAGTAGATCTTATTGGAAAGATAATAAATACTTAATTACTGAGGATCAAATGTTTCTTTATAATAAAAGTAATTGGAAAGCTACTCCTGGGTTTTGTTTTATTAAACCGTTAAAATCTATTAGTAAACTAACCAGTGAAACAGAAAGACCACTAATCGGCATCGTAAAATATTCTGATGGTAGATTTAATAAAAACGATTTAGTTGGTTTTAGACCAAGTGGTGAATATGAGTTCATTGTTGACGGAGAAAGATTATATAGGGTTATGAACAATTTTATTACAATTAAATATGAATATCAAGGAAACGAAGAAGAATATAATCCAAGCTGGGCACAAGGCGGTTGAAGAGTTAATTAAAGTTGCTAGAGAAGAAATAGTAGATTCAGACGAAGATATATCAGCTGATAGATTAAAGAACGCGGCAGCTACTAAGAAATTAGCTATATTCGATGCTTTTGAAATATTAAACAGAATCCATGAAGAAGAGAATATGTTGGAGGGTAAACCTGTAGAGGAAAAGAAAGAAAATACTTTTAAAGGATTCGCTGAAGGAAGATCTAAATGAAGTACAACCAAACATTATATAAGGTTATAAAACCAATTAAGCCTAATGTTATTAGTAGACTTAATAAGTCTAAAAAATGGGAGTATGGTTACAATAAGGAAAATGATGTTGTTGTTATAAGTAGGAGTGGACAGGTTGGAGAAATACTTGATATACAAGGTTTAAAAATAGCGCTCCCAAAACAACCTAAAAAAGTATATTCTTGTAGCAGTAAAAGAGAAGAGCAGAAGTGGAAACAATTTTCACTAAACCCAGATTTTAAAAGAATAAAAACAGTATTTGACTGGGAGTCATATCCAGATGATTTTAAAGAAAAACACTACGGGTATATAGACGAAGAGTTTAAAAGAAGAGAAGAAGGTTTTTGGTTTATGAATAATGGTAAACCAACATATTTAACAGGTACACACTATATGTATCTACAATGGAGTAAGATTGATGTTGGTGCTCCTGATTTTAGAGAGGCAAATAGATTGTTCTTTATATTCTGGGAAGCTTGTAAAGCAGATAAAAGAAGTTATGGGATGTGTTATTTAAAAAATAGACGTTCTGGTTTTTCTTTTATGAGTTCATCTGAAACCGTTAATTTAGCAACAATATCAAGCGACAGTAGGTATGGCATATTATCTAAAACTGGTGCTGATGCAAAGAAGATGTTTACAGATAAGGTTGTACCAATTAGTTTAAATTATCCATTCTTCTTTAAACCGATACAAGATGGTATGGATCGTCCAAAATCAGAACTAGCGTATAGAGTTCCCGCTAAAAAGTTTACTCGTAGAAAAATGAGAGAACACGAGGAGCAAGATGACATGGAAGGATTAGATACAACTATTGACTGGAAAAACACAGGTGATAATAGTTATGACGGTGAAAAACTTTCTTTATTAGTACACGATGAGAGTGGTAAGTGGGAAAGACCTGATAATATAAAAAACAACTGGAGAGTTACAAAAACTTGTTTACGATTAGGTAGTAGAATAATAGGTAAGTGCATGATGGGATCAACTTCCAATGCACTAGATAAGGGAGGAGATAATTTTAAAAATCTATATTATGACTCAGATGTCACAAAACGAAATCGCAATGGACAGACTAAGTCAGGATTATATTCTTTGTTTATTCCTATGGAATGGAATTACGAGGGATTCATTGATCAATTCGGACAGCCTGTATTCAATTCTCCTAAACAACAATCATTTGATCCACATGGAGTAGAGATAGATTATGGTGTTATAGATCATTGGGAAAATGAAGCTGATGGATTAAAAGATGATCAAGATGCTTTAAATGAATTTTACCGTCAGTTTCCAAGAACAGAAGAACACGCGTTTAGAGATGAGACTGGTAATAGTTTATTTAACTTAGTTAAGATATACGAGCAGATAGATTATAACGAAGGAAATAGAAATTCATCAGTCTTAACAAAGGGTAATTTTCAATGGACTAATGGAGTTAAAGACACTCAAGTTGTTTTTAATCCAGATCCAAACGGAAGATTTAAAGTTAGTTGGGTTCCAGGACAAAAATTACAAAATAACGTAATAATAAAGAATGGATCAAAACATCCAGGTAATGAACACATGGGAGCATTTGGATGTGACTCATATGATATATCAGGAACAGTTGATGGTCAAGGATCGAAAGGAGCTTTACACGGATTAACAAAATTCTCAATGGAAGATGCTCCAGCAAATACATTCTTTTTAGAATATATAGCAAGACCTCAAACATCTGAAATATTTTTTGAAGATGTACTAATGGCACTAGTATTTTACGGAATGCCAATATTAGCAGAGAATAATAAACCTAGACTTTTATATTATCTTAGAAGAAGAGGTTATAGAGGGTTTAGTATGAATAGACCGGACAAGGTTTGGAACAAGTTGTCCGTCGCGGAGAAGGAAGTTGGTGGAATACCAAACTCAAGTGAAGATATAAAACAAGCGCACGCTGCCGCAGTTGAAATGTACATAAATGATCACGTAGGATTATTAGAAGATGGTACTTATGGGACAGTTTATTTCAATGATACATTAAACGACTGGTCTAAGTTTGATATAACCAAACGAACAAAGCACGATGCAACAATAAGTTCTGGATTAGCTATAATGGCTTGTAACAGACATTTATACCGACCACACCCAAGTAGGGAAAAAACTAATTTAAACCTTAACTTAGCAAAATATAATAACAGAGGAATAACATCACGAATAATTAAACAGGAAATATGATAGAGTCTATTGTAAATTTTCCATCTCAAGCGGTTAGTGATTTAGAGAAAATGTCTCCAGAGTACGGAGAAAAAGTAGCTAAAGCTATAAAGCAAGAGTGGTTCGAAGGAGCAACATCCAAATTCAACGGAAATATAAACCATTTTCACAGATTAAGATTATATGCTAGAGGAGAGCAATCTGTTCAAAAGTATAAAAATGAATTATCTATTAATGGAGATTTGTCTTATCTAAACTTAGATTGGACACCTGTGCCTATAATACCTAAGTTCGTAGATATCGTGGTTAATGGTATGGCACAAAGAACGTTTGAAATAAATTGCTTTTCACAAGATCAATATGGTGTGAGTAAAAGAACTGAGTACATGGAGTCTATGCTTCGTGATATGAGGTCAAAGGACTACAACAATATGGCAAAACAAACTTTTGATATTGACCTGTACGAAAACGATCCTGAAACTTTACCAGACACAGAAGAAGAACTAGCACTACACATGCAATTGAACTACAAGCAAGAGGTAGAGCTAGCAGAAGAGCAAGCATTAAATGTTTTATTAGAAGGTAGTGACTATGAACTAATAAGAAGAAGATGTTTATATGATCTATCTACAATAGGTATAGGAGCAACGAAAACAACTTTCGATTGGAGTGATGGTGCTAAGATTAAATATGTTGACCCAGTTAATTTGGTTTGGTCATATACTGAATCACCTTATTTTGAAGATATATATTATGTTGGAGAAGTTAAAGAAATACCTATAAATGAATTAGTTAAGGAGTTTCCTAGCTTAACAGAACAGGAGATAGAAGAAATAGTTAAAAGATCAGGCGACCCACTACAATACGCTAAGCATAATGACGACAATAAAGTTCGTGTGTTATATTTTAATTATAAAACTCACGCAAATGATGTTTATAAATTAAAGAAGACCGGAACTGGTTCAGAAAAGATTATACAAAAAAATGACACTTTTAATCCACCTAAAGACAAAGAAGGTGAGTTTTCAAAATTAGAAAGAGTTGTAGAAGTACTATATGATGGGGTCTATATTTTAGGTTGTGATAAATTATTGAAGTGGGAAATGGCTTCTAATATGATGAGATCAGATTCTGATTTTACTAGAGTAAAAATGAATTATCAAATTGTTGCGCCTAGAATGTATAGAGGTAGAATAGAATCTATCGTTAGTAGAATAACTGGTTTTGCCGACATGATACAATTAACACACTTAAAGCTACAACAAGTTATGGCTCGCATGGTACCTGATGGTGTTTACTTAGACGCTGATGGTTTAGCTGAAATAGATTTAGGTAACGGAACAAATTATAATCCACAAGAAGCTCTAAACATGTTCTTTCAAACTGGTAGTGTTATTGGTAGAAGTTTTACATCTGAAGGAGACATGAATCCAGGTAAAGTACCAATCCAACAAATACAAAATGGAGCTGGTGGTAATAAAATACAAAGTTTAATACAAACTTACAATTATTATCTTCAAATGATAAGAGATGTAACCGGATTAAATGAGGCTAGAGACGCTGCTAACCCAGATAAAAATGCTTTAGTTGGAGTACAGAAATTAGCGGCTGCAAATTCAAATACAGCAACAAGACACATATTACAGTCAATGTTATTCTTAACCGCTAGAGGTGCTGAGTGTTTATCTTTAAGAATATCTGACATAATAGAATACTCACCAACAAGAGATGCGTTTATAAGAGCCATTGGTGCTCATAACGTAGCAACATTAGGTGAGTTAACAAATTTACATTTATACGATTTTGGTATATTCATAGAGTTGTTACCAGATGAAGAAGAAAAACAAATGTTAGAAAACAACATACAGGTTGCAATAGCTCAAAAAACATTGGATTTAGATGATGCAATAGATCTTAGAGAAGTTAGAAATATAAAACTAGCAAATCAACTTCTTAAAATAAAACGAAAAAAGAAGCAAGAGAAAGATCAACAGATGCAACAACAGAACATGCAGGCACAGGCTCAGGCAAATGCACAACAACAAGAAGCAGCTGCCGCGGCGGAAGTACAAAAGAACCAAGCAAAAACAGAATCTGAGATGCAACTAGAGCAAGCTAGAAGTGAATTAAAAATACAATTCCTTCAACAAGAAGCTCAAGTTAAAAAAGATTTAATGCAATTTGAATTCAATTTAAATTCACAATTAAAAGAAAAGGAAAGAGAAAACTCAAATGCACTTGAATTAGCTAGAGAGCAGAGAAAGGATAGTAGAATAGATAGACAAGCTGAACATCAAAGAGGTATGATAGAGCAAAGAAAAGAGGGCGATAACGATAAAAACTTTGAATCCTCAGGTAATGATATGATTACAGGGGGAGCGAACATGGAAAGATTCGGTCTCTAATATTTAATATTTTATAAAATTTTATTATGGCAAAAAAAGAAAAAAACGAAGAGGTCGAAGAACAAGTTGTCGACCAAAAAGCTAATACATCTATAGAACCAGAAGATACAGACGGTATTTATAAAGTTGATTTATCTAAACCACCTCCTGGAAATGAAGTTGTAGAAGAAGAAAAAGTAACAGTGGTTAACGAAGAACCTAAAGTTGAGGAACCTGCAGTTGAAGAACCAGTAGAGGAAACTCCAGTTCTAGAAGAAATTACCGTAGAAGATTTAGTTGAAAACAAAGAAGAAGTAGAGGATATAATAGCTGAATCAAAAGAAGAAGGAATTGAATTACCAGAGCAACTCCAAAAAGTTGCAGAGTTTATGGAAGAAACAGGTGGTGATTTAAACGACTATGTAAACTTAAACAGAGACGTTTCAAACATGGATGACTCTGAGATATTAGATGAGTATTATCGAAACACAAAATCTCATTTATCACCAGAAGAAAGAGGATATTTATTAGAAGATTCTTTTGGCTACAATGAAGAGATTGACGATGAGAAAACTATACGAATGAAAAAAATAGCCCTCAAAGAGCAAGTTGCCGAGGCTAAAGCCCACTTAGACAGGCAAAAGTCTAAATACTATGAAGATATTAAAGCTGGGTCAAAGTTGACCGAAGAACAACAAAAAGCTATTGATTTCTTTAATAGACACAACAAGGAAACTAAAGAGCGGAGTAAACTATCCGAAGCAAGTAAGAGAACATTTGAGCAAAAAACTAATAAAGTTTTCAATGACGATTTCAAAGGTTTTGATTATCAAGTTGGAGACAAAAGATTTAGATTTAATGTGAAAGATGTGGACAGTGTCAAATCAACTCAAAGTGATATTAATAATTTTGTTAATAAATTTGCGAGTAAAGATAAATCAGGTATCGAAGATGCCGCGGGTTATCATAAGTCTTTATTTACAGCTATGAACGCTGATAAAATTGCTCAACATTTTTATGAGCAAGGTAAGGCTGATGCTGTTAAAAATCAAATTGCTAAAGATAAAAATATTGACATGAACCCTAGACAGACTCACAGCGAATATGAAGCTGGTGGTATGAAAATTAGGGTACTAGGTGATACCGCTGAAGATTTCCAATTTAAAATTAAAAGTAACAAAAAGAAAAATTAACATTTAAAATAAATTAATTATGGCAATAACACCGGCAACGCAGAGTAGGGCGGCAGCAGTACAAGCTGTCACATCTGCGAATTATTTAGACATCCAGAACGATGGATGGGCCAAGCAATATTTGCCTGACTTAATGGCTAAAGAAGCTGAAGTTTTCGGTAAGAGAACTATATCAGGTTTTTTATCTCAAGTTGGAGCAGAGGAAAGCATGGCAGCTGATCAAGTAATTTGGTCAGAACAAGGTAGATTACATCTATCTTACAAGTGTGAGATGAATGATGCATCAGCAAACACAATTGATATCATACAAAATATCGATGGTGTAGCTCAAACAACAGATCACGGTATAAGAGTAGGTGATCAAGTATTAATCGCTGGACACGGACAAACTATTACAGGTAGAGTTAGTCTTGCGGCAGCGGGTAACCAAACTATTACAGTACAACCTTACGGTTATGCTGCATTATCAAATGCTGGTTGGGGTGATTCAGATGACACTAACACTATTTTAGTTTTTGGTTCTGAAAATGCAAAAGGAGAGTCTTACTTAGGTGGAAGATCTAACAAGCCTTCTTTTACAACTTTCACGAACAAGCCAATTATATTAAGAGATCAATACGAGGTTTCAGGATCTGATGTTGCTCAAATTGGTTGGGTTGAAGTTTCAGGTGAAGATGGTCAAAATGGTTACTACTGGTATTTAAAAGCAGAAGGTGACACAAGATCAAGATTTACTGATTACTGTGAAATGTCGATGATTGAATCAGAAAAAGTTGCAGAAGTATCTGCTATCGCACTACCAACTGATGGTGGTGTTGGTACAGCTGGTACTGAAGGTTTATTCTCTGCTGTTAAATCTAGAGGACATCAGTCTTCTGGAGTAATGGGAGTGAATGCTGCTACTGATTTAGCTGAATTCGATGCTATCTTAGCTGAGTTCGACAAGAATGGCGCTATTGAAGAAAACATGATGTTTGTTAATAGAGCAACAGCTCTAGCGGTAGACGACATGCTTGCTTCAATGAATTCTTACGGAGCTGGAGGTACTTCTTGGGGAGTATTCGACAACGACGAAGACATGGCATTAAATTTAGGTTTCTCAGGATTTAGAAGAGGTTCTTATGATTTCTACAAATCTGACTGGAAATACTTAAATGATCTAGCTACAAGAGGTGGTATCAACGCAGCAGCTACTGGTGGTGAAGCTATTAGAGGAATTATGATTCCTGCTGGAGTTTCATCTGTTTACGATCAATCGTTAGGAAAGAATCTTAAGCGACCTTTCTTACACGTTCGATACAGAGCTTCTAAATTAGAAAGTAGAAAGTTCAAGACCTGGGTTACAGGTTCTGTTGGAGCTAAAACTTCTGACTTGGATGCGATGACTATGAACTTCTTATCAGAAAGATGTTTAGTTGTACAAGGTGCTAATAACTTTATGTTATTGAACTAGTACGCATATTTGATCAGGTCGGGCTTAATCTCCCGACCTTTTCATATTTATTAATTTTTATTATATTATATTATTATGGCAAAGAAAAAACAAGAAGCTAAGGTTAAAGAACCTATAGTTAAAGAGACGGTTGTTGTGGAAGAACCGGTGGTTGAAGTTCCTAAGGTAAAAAAAGAGGTTAAACTTGAACCTAAAAAACCCACATGGGAAATAAAGGATAGAACATACATTTTGAGAGATGGTAAAAGGCCTTTAAGTAAATCGATAAGAGCTGCGGGCATATACTATTTTGACGAAGAAAGAGGATTCGAAAGAGAATTAAAATACTGTGAGAACCAAAGAACGTGTTTTGTTGATGAAATGAAAGGCGACCAAAGACTAGAGCATATCATTTTTAGAAATGGGGTTTTAGTTGTTAAGAAAGAAAAAACAGTTTTACAGAAACTACTATCTTTATATCACCCACATAGAGAAAAGATATACTTTGAATTAAAACCTCAAATTATAGCTGAATATGAAATAGATCACATAGAAATGGAAATAGAGGCTTTAAATGCGGCTTATTCTATGGATATTGATATGGCTGAAGCTATTATGAGAGTTGAGATGGGATCTAAGGTATCTAAAATGGGTTCTAAGGAGCTTAAAAGGGATTTATTGCTATTTGCTAAGAAAAGTCCTAAATTGTTCTTAGATTTAGTAGATGATGATAATGTTCAACTTAGAAACTTTGGTATTAGAGCAGTTGAAGCTCATATCATAAAACTATCTCACGATCAAAGAACTTTTCACTGGGGATCTAACGATAGAAAGTTGATGACAATTCCATTTGATGAGCACCCATATACAGCATTAGCGCATTGGTTTAAAACCGATGAGGGTATGGAGGTTTACTCAAGTATAGAGAAAAGACTTAAGTAGATATTTTAAGACTAGAAATAGCCACTCATTTTGGGTGGCTATTTTTGTTTAAGTGCTAACCTTTCTCGTTATTATGTAACTATAATATAGTAAAATATATTATATTATGAATAAATCAAAAGGCTTAGGCGATTCAATAGAAAAATTCACAACACTTACTGGTATAAAATCATTTGCTCAAATGACAGCTAAAGCTATGGGTAAAAAGGATTGTGGATGTAATAAGCGAAAAGAAGCATTAAACAGAATGTTTCCTTATGACAAAAATAATCCACCGGTAGAAAATAAATAAATATGGTTAATATAGATACGGTATATCAGAAGGTTTTAGCTTTAACTAACAAGGAACAAAGGGGTTATGTAACTCCTCAAGAGTTTAACTTGTTAGCTGATAAAGCTCAAATGGAAATATATCAAAATTACTTTCACAATGTAAAGACAGCTTATCACAAGCCTAAAAATCAAATGGGAACTGGTTTTGATGAAATAGAAATGATACAAGAAAAACTACACCCCTTTAAAGATACTTTTAGTACCTTGCAGATGGCAAACAACCCGGTGTTGAACGTTGGTGGTGGTATGCACATGATAAATACAGTAACAAATGGAAGTAAAGAGGTGGTTGAAGTAACTGATAAAGAATTAGCTTACTCAGAAAATAATCCACTAACAAAAGCAACCACAGAAAGACAAGTTTATGTAAGACAAAATCCTTATGGCGCACTAAGACTATATCCAACACCAACCACTAGTACAACTTATGCTGTTTCTTTTTGGAAAAGACCAAGAACACCTAAGTGGGCTTACGTGGTTGTTAATGAGAAGGCATTATACAATAGTAACTTAAGTATAAACTTTGAGTTACATGGATCTGAAGAGGAAAATATCGTTACAAGAATACTTCAATTAGCTGGGGTAGTAATAGAAAAACCTGGAGTTATTGAGGTTGCTATGGCTGATCAAGCAAATATTAAACGAGAACAAAATGATTAATTATGGGATTACTAGATAACCAAACGCAAAATGCATATTATACGGGTAGTGACTTTGGTACTTATCAGTTCACCACTATGGATAATATAATAAATGCCTTTATGGTTAGTTACGTTGGAGAGAGTAAATTGATTACTAAAGTTAATAGAACTGACGTTCAATTTCACGCAATGAGAGCTATTCAAGAATTATCTTACGATGTGCTAAGGTCTTTTAAGTCTCAAGAAATAGAAGTTCCGTCTACATTAAAAATGATATTACCACAAGATTACGTTAACTATGTTAAGTTAGCTAGAGTGGACAGCAACGGTATAGAGAGAATATTATATCCAACGGGTAAAACCTCAAACCCATTTGCATTAACTCAAAATACAGATGGTACATATGAATTTGGTCAACAAAAGAGAGTGTCAACGGTAACGTTTAGTGGTATTACTGATAATGTAAATATACTTAACTCAAAGTACATAACATTAGGTTACAGAACAGAACAAGGCACACAGGGGTTTGTTAGTTTTAGATGGCACGTTAACGATTGGAATACCTATTCAAATCCAACTGGAGAAGGACCGATTTTTGGTATAGAGATAGGCGCAAGTGAAACACATATATCAGCAGCAACTAAACTAGCTAATGAAATAAATAATTTTGGTCACCACACAGTTACTCAAGATTTAGGTGTATTAACTATCACGTATAACGATGATATGGTTAATACGACCACTGTCAACTCAACGGAGGGTTCTTACCAATCAAGTGGTTCGGGTTTAGCTTCTAATATGGTACTAGCTAATACCAACCCTGGCACTGCTGCTGGAAACAATGTAATTGAACAGTCTCCAAGTAATATGTGGACTAATTACCAAGACCAAACAGATACTGATGCTTATGCTGATGATACTAGTGATTTAGACGTTGATCTACATGGCAGAAGATATGGACTTGATCCACAATACTCACAATCTAATGGTACATTCTATATAGATTACTTAAGAGGTTATATTCACTTTGGTTCAACGTTAGCTGGAGAAACTGTTATATTAAAATACGTAAGTGATGGTTTAGGTACAGATAGTGAAATGGTTGTACATAAATTCTGTGAAGAAGCTTGTTACAAGTGGATAGCTTATGGTATATTATCTACAAGATCTAATATACCAGAGTATATAGTTCAGCGATTTAAAAAAGAAAGATTTGCTGAAACTAGAAAAGCAAAAATTAGATTATCTAATATTAAAATAGAAGAATTTACTCAAGTTCTAAAAGGAATGGGTAAGCAAATTAAATAATTATGCCAGAAATAAAACACACTTTTCAAGGCGGTAAAATGA
>Ga0098041_1000712_pt1 | contig 13127 bp, 8 predicted proteins | sample 8_EtaG_FD_77066 | JGI IMG/M metagenome (GOLD analysis project Ga0098041, IMG submission 77066) | Marine viral communities from the Subarctic Pacific Ocean - 8_ETSP_OMZ_AT15162 metaG | ecosystem: Environmental > Aquatic > Marine > Oceanic | place: Pacific Ocean | collected 2015-01-08
TACTTTCTTTTTTTCTTTTAATCCTAAGTAATCTCCTTTTATGGCATCCATTATAGGGTCTGTTAGAGCGTCTAAGTCAGCTTCTCCACTAGACAAACTAGTTGAGCCTCCAGTCATGTAGTTAGCAGCTTTAGCGCCGTCTATTAAAGCTTGGTTTACGCCAAAAGGGCTTGTCTTTTTCTTTTTATTTTTTGCCATAGTTTTATTATTTTTTCCAGAAAGGCTTTTCACCAGCATTGTAAGCTTGACCTGCCATTACACCAGCAGAACCAATAGTACCAATACCAGACATAACTTGTTGTTTTGCTCTTGCTCTAGCTGCATCTGCTGCTGCTTTTCTTTGTTGTGACATACCAAGTAATGTTTCTGTTTTACTTTTTTGTAAGTTCTCTTGTCTCATAACACCTTGAGCCTCTAAAGTATCTAACCTACCTTGCTCTTGAGCAGCTGCCATTTGGTTTCTTTGTTCTTGCATACCTATAGAAGCTGATGCTCTTTGCGCAGCTAATGCGCCTTGATTAGCCATTGCTTGTGCTAAACCAGCTATACCAGAACCTCCAGCAGCACCTTGCATACCTCGAAGTGTTGCTGCTTGCTGTTGTTGTATTTGCTGTTTTTGAAACTCTGCTTGCTGTGTATTAACAGTCAGATCTTCCATAGTATTTTCCATGTCGGCATAAGGATTTGTAAACTGCAAAGCTTCGTAATCACGTTTACGCGCTTGCATTTCTCTCATTGCAGCTTTTTGCTCTCTTATTCTTTTTTTTCTACCAGACATTGCTACAGCTATTTTTGCTACACCAGCTGCGGCAGCTATCCCTACTATTATAAACGACATAATTTATTTATTTTTATTAATGTATTCTTCGTATTCTTCATAACTTGCAGACACTATTTCTTTTTCTAATTCTTCTATATTTTTATTGTTGTTAGGGTTTTTATGTATATTAACAAATATAGAGTCTTCGTTAGCATATATAACTCTTTTTGTACCAGGTGTTGCAACAACATAGCAAGGTGCAATATAATCTTCTATAACATCTTCTGTTGCTACAGATATACAGCCTGTTAATAAAAACCAAACATGCAAATGATTATGTATCGCACCAATAACACAACTTCCTCCTTCCATAGACATTTGCCTAACGTAAACACCATCTGCAAACGTATGTTTTAAAGGAAAAACTTTTGTATCATGTTCTGTGACAATCATTTCACCGTCAGCTATATCTATTAATGCTTTTTCAAGTTCTAATACTTTTTCTTTATTAGTAACTAATAATTTAGATTTATTTTTTTTAACCTCTTTTTTAGACATTTTATTTAATTTATGTCTATATAATCACAGTTTTTGCTATTTATTTACTACTTATAAAAGCATCTGCGTTGATACCAAATAGCTCTGCTTCTGTCGTAGAGTTGTTTTTAAAACAAACTTCAGCAAAATAACCTAATAAGCCACTTGGGTTTGAATATTTATCTTTACTAAACAGTATAAAACTAGTAGGTAAAGGCAAGACAACGCTTGCATCATGTTCTACAGTCATGCTTAATCTATCAGCGCTGACAGATAAACATGGTCCAATAGCTACAACATCTGATTGAGAAGCTGTACTAAAGTTAGCCGTTGTAGTTGGGTTGCAATATAATATTAAGTCTCCAGCTTGAACTGAAACTTGTATTGGGGTTGTGAATGTTAAACTTGCTATAGGCATATTATTAATCTATAAATGTTACTGTTATTGTTGCGTCTGAGCTAGTGTTTATACCATCGTTAACAGCATAGGTTATTGATGATGTTGCTCCAACCGTTCCTGTTTGAGGCGCTATATAAGATATAGCTTGTCCATCGTTTATTATGGTAACAAAGTCTTGTAGTGTAGTACCTTTACCTCCGGTTACACTTGCCGTGCGTATTGTTAACTCTCCTGTATGACCAGTACAAGCACTTCTTGGATCTATTTCTATTACATCTCCAAAGCTAACAGAAGCCGTAAAAGCTCCAGCCGCTGGAGCGTTGTAAGCTGTTATAAAGTTTGATAACACTAAAAGCGTTATCGTATTAACTGAGCTAGCTCTCTTAACACAACCTGTTATATTTAATTTAGGCGTAGCTGTACCAGCACCTGTAACTTCCAACTCTGATATCTCAACTTGAAGACCATCAGCTGTAAAATAAACTTCTTGATCTTTTAAAAGAGTAACGTTTTTGTCTAAGATTACAACTCCATCTGTTCCTACACTTGGAGTGTTAACAACTTTACAATCTGCTTGAGAATAATCTTTAGACTCAATAGTCATACCAAAAACTATATTTGAAAAATCAGTATCATCATCTTGTGATAGCTTTACTATATTACTATTACTAACGTCTTCTTTTACAACATGAGCTACACCATAAGTTTGAGAGCCACTAGCACCGTAATTGCTAGGCTCTATAATACTAACGCCGTTTAAAAACGCATCGGTACCTGTAGTTGAAAAATCAGTAATTTGTGGTTGTCTAGATATTCCAACTGTTCTTGTAAAAGTTATAGTAGATCCATCGGCAACCTCACTTGAAGGAGCTTGACTAAGCGTGTAATGCTTGTCACTAGCTGTAACACCAGCCGTTGCGCCAGCATCAAGAAAAGTAGCCGCTATAGTTGTACCAGCTGCTATTCTACCATTTGTACTGTCAACAATAGTATCTCCTACTTGTATCTTACTAGCAGAACGGCCATTATCTACTACCATAGTCGTACCACTAAAAGCGCCATCTACAGTATCAGTTATTGTGTAACTTAAAACTTGTGACGTTGTAAAATACCCGTTTTTTTGTACATTAGCTTTTATTCCGTAGTAACTATTTACTGGAAAGTTATCGTAGTTACTATCTGCTTCAACTTTTTGTAAAAATGAAAGAGCAGGTAAATTATTCATTGTTTTTATAGTGTCATTAGGAACATTAACACTAGCAGCAACACTACTAGCTAAAGATGTGCCAGATATTCCAACAATAACGTCAACTTCTCCAAGTTGGTGAAGTGTTATGACGTAAGGCGTTTGATCCGTGCTATCTGCAGAAGTAGTTGTTGAACCAGTTGGAGTTACAGTTGTTTTATAAAAATTAGTATAAGCTATTTCTCTTTTAAAAGCAGGTATACTAATTATATGTTGGTTTGAGTTTCCTTCTTTATAAGCTCTTGTAGATAATATTGAAGGATATTTATTATCTTGAAGTAAAGATCTACTTTTTGAAAGTATAGTTTGTTCAGAAGAAATAGTTAATGAGCTAGTAAAAGTGTTTGTATCAAAATCATATGAAAAACCGTTCGCGTTTTCTATTTTTATATTATACGTTGAGTTTTCTTTTCCAAAAACGTTTAAAACAAGATTTTGATTTTTAGATTCTATTATATCGTTATCTTTATGACTATCATAATTAACATTATAAATACAAGTTCTATATACAGGGTCTTCAACTGGAGTTGGAACGTGCCATATTATTCTATTACCAATATCAGTAGCAACAGGTATATCATCCATTTCAAAAAACAAATCATAAACAATAGATCTTAATAAGCGTAAGTTTTCGTTTGATGCGTCTACAGTTCTACTTACTATTGTTTCGCTAAAATCATCTGCAAAATCAGATTTAATTTCATAGTAAGGATCTGTAGGATAATAATAACCTTCAGCTGCAGCTATAGTTACTCTAGCTATATTTGATTTTTGAAAGTGTTGCAAATCAACAGACACGGTTGTAGTGCTAACACTGCCACTAGTAGATGTAGACGCGCTAGAAGTAAAAGGCGAAGTAACCGTTGGCGCTGTAACCGTTAAAGTAGAATTAGCTTTTACCTCTTGATTATGTTGAAAAGAAGACGTTGTTCTTGGCTTGTGTGTAGTTCCGTCTATATCAACTTCTATAGTTTCGGCATTAGCTGGCATTGTAAACCATTGAGCTAAAGTAACAGTTGCTATAACTTTATTAGAAGTATCTAGCGGAGTTGTTGTATCGGTAAAAGTTACATTTGTAACCTCTATTGGTAAAGTTGATCCTATAGAAAAATCACTAGCCTGCACAGCTTCACCAGCGTTTGGAGTGATTACTATGTCGTAAGTAGACTGCAAAGTACCAGCAGATACGCTGTCTCCAGAAAACTCTACTGTTGTTGGTTGACTTGTTGTGTATTTATTTGCCATGCTTAATCTGTATCACCAGTATCTTTAATTGTTAATTTATTTCTTACAACAGCATCATCTGTAGTTGTATTGTCTGTAGAAGAAACAACACTACTAATTGTAGACAATCTACCTATACCTTGCGTTGAAAACTGCTTAGTATCAAGATTTGTTAAGTTGTTAGCTTTGTTTCCTTTAATATAATTAAACCACTTACCTTCTTTGTCTTTAAACTCAGGTACAAAACCTGTTTCTAAATCAGTTGTTATATGACTAGAGTACCAACCATCTATATTAGCGTTATTATAATACTCGTCATCAGTGTTGTTTAACAGCACTCTAGACTGTGTACCTTCGTAACTTAAATAACCAAAACTTTTAACATTACTAGGCATATCGTTGAATATAACACAAACTTTAGAGTTGTACTGAACTCCATAAAAATTATTTCTAGTTTCGTTATCATGATGTTGATATAAATCACCCTCTCTAAACGTAAAGTATTTATTATTTAAACTAGTACCACACTCTTGCAGCCAAGACTGAAACGTAGTCCAACCTTTTGTGTTTTCGCTATAACTAACAGTTATATTTATTAAACCAGTATCATCAACTCCTTCTGCCGCATCAACGTTAGCACCTTCTTGTTCTGCAAAAGGTCCTATTAAAGACCAACCAAAATAATTAACATCTTGATAAGAAGTAAAACCTATTAACCAGTTAACAACGACTTCATAAGCTTCTGTAGAAGGATGGTATTCAACGCTTTGTATAGAGTAAACAGCTTCTTCTTGATGCGGTTTATTCCAAGGAGCTGGATTTTGAGTAAATATACTAGGATATATTCTTTCCATAAAATTTTGATATAAATAAACGTTGTTTGCTCCATGTATATTTAAAGCGTCTATTACTTGATCCCAACGTGACGTAGAGTCAACAGAAGGCTCGTGCGGATAACCACTTGTTATTCTATCAAAATAAAGCGTTATTGGATTTGTTAAATCTGGATTAAGACCAAACTTACCAGGCCTACCGTGTTCTACACCTGTTGGATGTGTACCTGAGCCACCGGCTTGTATACCTGCCCAACCTCTTTTGTGAACTGTTGTTGAACCTTTTACGCCAGGCGCAGGTAAAGCGCCTTGAGCTCCATCTGTTTCAATATACTCTGCCCAATTATCTGCTATACCACCATACCTAAACCATATGCCTAACTCATTTGTTACTGTTGGAGAAGTGCCATCGTTTAACACTGTCAAAGCATCTTCTTCTTCATCTGTAGAGGTATTTAAACTTTCTTGCTCTGGTGATTTTATAGTTAAGTTATATAAGTCTTTATTATCATCAAAACTACCTATAAGAACAGCATCTTTAGCTCTAAAAGCGTCTTTAAAATAATCTACCATACCTTGATCAGATATAGCGGTCATACCGTCCATAGATAATCTCATAACAGAACCTCTTGATTTGTCTGTAAAGTAAATTCTATATTGATCTGAAGCAAATGATTCTGGATTTTCAGATATACCAAAATCACCAGAATAAGGCATTGCTTGTCCTAAAACTCTGTCTGTAGCAACAACATTTGTATTGCCATCAGCGTTGAATAAAGCGTCTTTATTAGCTTGTACTTTTATAACTCTGTCTTCACAAAAAGTTACTAAATCAGTGTCTCTACTATATAACTTCTGTATACTACCGTAAGTTGGATTTATATCTTTAGTTATTTTTTCGGCCATTATAAACTGATTAAGCCTATTTATTCCAGATGTAGAATTATATATACCAGAGTATATTAAACCAGACTTTCTTTTTTCTTCTCTATATTGCTCAGCTAAAACTGTAGACACTTTAGGACCTTTGTCTATAGTAACAGCATTAAAATCATCTCTTACTCTATTAGACTCAACGCCGTTAGCAAAAGAAAAACAATTATAATAATTTAAAACATTTTTATTTTCGTATTCAAGTTTTCTTTCTAGTTTGTTTTTGTAATTATTTAATTCTTCGTATATTGGTAAAGCGTTACTAGCTTCGTAATATAAATCTAAATCTATATTTTCTTTAGGCTCTGTTTCAAATATAGCAGGATTATCACTAGTATACGTATCACCTGCTACAAACTCTTCTAAAAACTGTATTTGTCTTTGCGAAACTCGCTTATCATCAGTACGATATTTAAGTCTATATTCATTACTCCACTCTTGACCCGTGCTTTGACCTTCTGTTGATCCTGATATTGTACCTTCATAGTTGTCTTTAAAAGGATCATAACCACTAACTGGATTACCTACAGCGTCTAATCCTGTAGCATTACCATTTCTATCTATAATACCAAGCGAACTACCAAGAGCTGGTTCAAATTCAAACTTAACCATAACACTATGGTTTTGATCTCTTTTAGATTTATAAGGTTGATTAATTCTCCAGTTAGACTTTTTTGTTGCCGCAAAGTTTTCAACCATCCACTCAGAACCACCACTTTTAATTCTATATATAGTAGTATCTCCTTGCCATCTAAAAAGCTGACCTCCATTTCTCATTTTTTTAAGTATATCTCTTTCGTGTTCAGGGGCACCAAAGCTATTACTTCCTGTTATATTAAACTTTTCATAACCACCTCTATAAGCAATACAATAATCGTCAGCACCATGGTGGCACTGTATGTCTAAAGTAGAGTAACTTCCATCAGAAGCTGTCCAAGGTTGACTACTTCTAGTAGGGCCAAGTGTCATTTCTTGACCTTCATATCCTTCCCACTTATGATCTATCTCACTCACAAAAAGTTTTCTATGTGGAACGTGTGAATTTTGTGGACCACCAGATATATTATCAAATTTATTTCTTTTTCTTTCCGTGTCGTTTTGTTGGTAACCTAAATTATAGTGATCTACCATAATATAGGTTTTTTCTACAGATTTAGATAATATATTTTCTTCAATTATACTATCTTTTTTTATTTTAACAAAAAACCTACCGTTAAATTCTGGCAAGTTTTTTACTTTTCTAGCAGCCACTTCTATTGATAAACCAGTTTTTATACTGGTATTATTTGTTCCGTCTTCAGTTGTAAAAGACATGTCATTACCAAAAGGTTTTTTAACTGTTAATCGAGATTTATTACCAGTAGCTGATGTAATACTAATAATATCATACCAATGAGAAAAATTAGTAGCGTTTGATATTCTTAAAACTCTATCTGGTTCATCGTTTACTTCATGAAAAGTACCACTGTCATCAGTAAGATCACTGTCTATATCAACGTGGCTTGAAAATATTTTAGGTTCACCACTTGTTCCAAACACTTGTGATATAACACCAAAAGTTTCGTATTTTGTTTTTACATATAAAGGAGCTTCATTTTCTATAGCTATAATTTTATATCTACCTTCTTCTTCTACAAACTCACTTTCATCGTGTCGTTTTTTAAGTATTAAATACGTATCTTCATCAACTTTATTTCTTTCAGAGGAAGGAAAAGAAATCCATATATTACCATCTTCAGCGTCATAATAACGGTCCATCGCTAAATTATAGTATATATTAGAACTATCTTTTATAAAAATTTTAAAATGAGTTGCAAAATCAGGCCAAATATCTGTTTCTTTTAATTTTAAATTAAACTCGTTGTAGTCATCAGCTCTTGATTTTTTAACCCTAATACTTCCGGTTTCATCTGTTTGTATTGGCGTTTGTCTACCATATTCATCTTGCCAAACTATTCCTACTTGATATTCTCTTAAAGATTTTATTGATCTTTCTGGAAAACTATTTTTTAAATCAATAGTATTTAAAGAGTTATCAGCCTCTATAGCATTACCAGTTACTGGATGTATTAAAGATGTGGCTATATCAAACTGAACGTTATCTCTAACGTTTTTTCTCCTACCTAAAGCAACTTCAAATTTTTGTCTAATGATTCTATTGCTAGGATCATCTTCACTTGTTATGTCGTAATTTTGTATATAGTTACCATATATAAGTCTATTTCCAGAAACTTCTTGTGCTAAAGCTTTTCTTGGTACATTGTCAAAAGGTCTTAATAGTTGTACTTCTGGTAATGTAGCGTGAATCATATCTGATTTAATTTCTAAAGAACCATCTGGATCCGCAACGTAAATAGCAGGCGATTTAGCTACAACTCTATTTACATCAAAATCACTACCATCATAAAGCCAAGAGCTACTTGTGTTTGTTGTAGCAACACCATCTACGTTTAACGCTATGTAATTTATATCGTTTAATTGTTCAAAAGCCGCTATAGTTATAGTTCCAGATAATCCAGTTTGTCCTTCAGTAAAAATAATTTGATCGCCTACCATCATGTTTATTTTATCAAAAGTTTCTTGTAAGCCATAATAAACAACCCCACTAGAATCTGTAAAAGTTAATCCGTTAAAATTAGCAGCAGAAACTAAACTAGAAACTGTTGTTAACGTATTAGGAGACTCTACATCTTCTTTTATTTTACCAAACCAACCTAAATCACCTTTATATTTAATATTATCTAAAGAATTACTTCTAGCTTTTACGCTTGGTGATTTTATAGTTTCTACAAGATAAACGTTTGGTGAGTTAGACTCTTTATATAATATATCTATTTCTACAACGTCTAAAGGTATTGATGCTGGTTTAAAACCAGACAATAATAAATAGCGTAAATTATTAGTCATACCAAGGTTATAACCTTCTTTTGGTAAATAATCAAAACGATCTGGTAAAAAAGCTACTTCAGAAAATGGAGAATAGCAAGAATATTCACCATCTTCATATTTCCATCTGTAAGCAAACCTTGGAAAAACAAATTCAAACAAAGGATCTTCTTGTTGTAGTTTTACTCTAAAGTTAACAAAAGGTTTTATTAAAGAAGCAGATATTGAAATTATTTCAAATTTAAATTTATTTCCATTAGTATTTCTTGTGTCAATTTTAGCCACTACTAAGGCTTTCATTTCAAATCCAGCTTCATCATCTTCCGGGTAAAATTCAACAACATCGTTTTCCTCCCAGTCCATAATTTCAGGAAAAGTTAAAAAATCTGTTATTCCTCCAGAATCAAATAAAACTGATCCACCAGCTTCAAAGAAAAAATTACTAGCTGTAGAACCAGAAATTAAAGGTAATTGTACAAAAGCAGTTGTTCTAACATTACCATCATTAGGCGGTATATCAGTCCTAGTAGTATTAGACATTGTTAGTTTTAAAGCTGTTGTTGGTGATTTTTTTATTACAGTAGCATACTGATAAGAGTGGAAAGGATATTTTATAGCAGATGGATATGTTGCTATAGGAGCTAGTCTACCATTGTCTTCGCTTGGTTGCTCTCCGTTTACTATTAATAATGTTGGATATTGTCTTGTGCCAAAAGGATATGTAGTTGGCGATGCTTGTTGTGATCCATATTTACATCTGTCTATATTTATTTTCTTTGGCTCTGTTAAACCATCTGTCCAAAACAATAAATTATCAATAATGTTAATACCTGTAATTATTCTACCAGGTTTTTTAGATTGAAAGTGATTAAAAGCTAAAGCTCTTTTTTCATGAGGAAGCTTAAACTTTACATGATCTCCAGCTTTTACATCTTTTAAATCTTCATAACCACGATCACTAGCTGTATGTTTAGTATATATTCTCCAACCATTCCAACCAGAGTCAGTATCTTCTTCTATTCTGATTACATGAGTTTTCATACCATTTATATACACATCCATACCTACTTGCACTCCTACTGGTCTTATACCATTAGAAGCTTCACCAAGATTACTAAGATGTAAATGATCTCCTTTTGTATGACTATCGTTAGATATTTTACTTATTACTTTAGTAAATTCAACAAATACGTATTTAGCTCTTTTAGTTCTTTCGTTATACTCTATTATATAATCAGAATAAACCTTGTGTTTAACATCAACATTTCCAGAACTATCTTGCTCAGCATGAACATAAGTATCGTTATATGCAATAGAACCAGAAGAACTACCAGTATCCCAACTAGCGTCATAGTTTCTATGCGGGTCTGTAACGAAATAATAAAACTTATCTTTTGCTTCATTAGAAACAGTACCAACACAAACAGCATCAGAAGAAAACAACTTGCTATTTGCTGTTAAGTTTTTAATATCATTTAACTGATCAGTAAGTAAAAGTGTGTTACCTTTTAGTGTTTGTATAGTTCCAACGTTAGAGCTTTCAGATGTTGCAACCTCTACGTTTAACGCTTCTCTATATTCACCATTAGGTACTATTCTTTCGTCAAGGTCTTTGTTCATTCGACCTTTAGTAAAATTACGCTTAAACTCTGGCATATTATTTTAGTGTTTTATCCACTTAGATTTACCTCTAAGTATTTGAGTTATTTCTTCTAATTTAATATTTGATAATCTTAATTTTGCTTTTCTAGTTTCAGCAAATCTTTCTTTTTTAAATCTTTGTATTATGTATTCTTGAACATCAGCTCTAGTAGACAGTATAGCATAAGCTATATGTTTATACATAGCTTCTTCCGCAAACTTATGCACTTTCATTTCGGCATCAGTACCAAGACTGTCGCTTATGTATTTTAATATTATTGTTTTTCCTGATAAGTTTGAGCTAAAATGAATTTTACCAGTGTTTGGATCTATATAAAAAGAACCGTTTGTTTGTGCGTATTGAGGATCAATACCGTATCTATTGCCAATAGCGCCTGTAAAATAATCATCATCATAATCGTCTATATTTTCTGAAGGAGTAATAGAGCTATAAGAGTCCCAAGTTGTAGAGCTGTCGTCAGTGTCTAAAGCACCAGCTGTAAAAGTATAATCTCCATTAGCGTCTTGACCAACGTCTGTTGGGTTAGAAGTTTTATAAGCAGGATATATGACGTGCTGTACACCTGCACTATCAGACCAACTTAAACTAACATAATTAACATAATCTTGTGGTAATATCATTTGTAAAGAAGCTGGCAGTTCTATTTCTTGAGATTTTACACACTTAAAAGTATCAAAAGAAAGCTCTTGCAAAGCTCTTTGAGCATGAAAAGCAACATCTGTTCTTCTCGCTTTTGATATTATTTTACCTTCACCAACGTAAGCAATAATAAACTGATTTATAACATGTTCTAAAGATGTAAATTGATAATCACCAAAAGGAGTTGGCGAAGCTGTCTGATAATACTGTTGGCCTGTTTGTGTTATTAATCCCATTTATTATTGTTTTTGTGTTATTAAAGCTGTTTCTTCATTTGTAGCCACTTGAACTAAACCTGGTTTGTTTAATACAATACCAGCTAATTCTAATATCTTATAAACTAATTCACCTTCTTCTGAAGCGTGTAGTTGAAAATCTGTAGAAGTTGAAGCGTCAAACAAAGCTTGATTATTAACTACTACATAACCCCAAACTGCTTGTGTAGGTTTTGATATAAAGTTACAAAATATATTAGGATTGTCACCTGCTACAGCGTATGCTACTGTTGGTGATTCTGGAAACAAAAGTACTTTATCGTTTGTTTTCCTAACATAAACTGGTCTAGTGTCTGTTGGTGCGGCTAAAGCTGTTCTTAACAAATGCTCTAAATCGTTTTTTTCAACTCTTTCAACTTCTACGTCATAAGAGTTACCACTATAAAAAACTGTACCTAGTTTATGAACTATTGGAGATGTTGGTAAAGTAGCTTCATTACCAACTAAATTTGAAAACGTTACTTTGTAATTTTCAAAAGGAGATATTTTTTCGTGTAATATATCTATTCTATCACTATATTCAGTGCTATTACCGTCTTCAACTATATTATTTCTTTTAGCTAAAGCTTTTTCAATATCGTAAAAATATTGCTCAAATATAAGTAATTGCGCTTTGTTAGCTAATAAGTTAAATTCTTGAGGCGTGATATACCCTCTTTGTTCTTTATTGGCTAACGCCAAAACTCTTTGATGTACTGTGTCTATACTTATAGCCATAATTTTTTTTATTTGTAGTTACGATCGCCCCGTAGGGCGACCGCTCTACAGTTAGATTAATTTAATCTTTTTTCAATATTTGAATATACTTCCATACCTTCATCGGTTTTAAACCAATGAGCTAAAGCTGTATATGGATGCTCATCAAACGGTACTGTCATTATTTTCCTACCGTTAGAACCCCACATAAAATATCTTTGATCTTGAGATAATCTTAATATACCAGACTCAACAGCTTTAATACCAAAGTTTCTTAGCATTACGTTTTCATCATCTGCTAATTCTAAGAATAGTTTAGGATTATTACGTGCAAATACTAATAAATCTCTTCTAAGCTCTTTAGAACTTAAATTTGACACCTTAGAACCAACTTCAACACGCATAATAGCTTCTGCTAAATCAATATCAACGCTTCTAGCTGCTGTCAATGCATCAACTTGCATATTTAAAACATCTATTTCTTCTTCAGCTATAACACTTGGCTTAAACTCATGAAATACTTTATCTCTATGCGGATGATACAAAGATAATAATTTTTGTAAAACTGTTTGCTCTTTAGGAACAAATAAACTTCCTGATCTAAAAATTATATGCTCTAATCTTTGATCGCCTTTCATTTCATCTACAAAACAAGTTTGTTGATTTTGACAGTATTTTAATTCTCTTTGATATCCTTTTTCTTCATCAAACCAATAAATGTTTGTTGCTTTTACACTTCTAGACAAAGGTTTTTTACCTCCTTTTAAAAGATATATTCTATCTTTTATTTCCCATTCATTTTTAGGTTTAACTCTTTCTATTGGTTGTTCAACAACCGTTTCAGTTTTTACAACTGTTTCTGTTTCTAGACCAAAAGCGTTTTTAGCTTTGTCTATAATTGTTTTTTCTTTTTTTGCCATAATATAATATATAATAAAATTAATAAAAATAAAAGGGAGTGGAGACTAAGCTCCACCCTCTTTTAAAATAATTGTGCTTATTTCATTAACATGAAATTGTTAGCACCTTGTGTAA
>Ga0098041_1000713_pt1 | contig 13124 bp, 18 predicted proteins | sample 8_EtaG_FD_77066 | JGI IMG/M metagenome (GOLD analysis project Ga0098041, IMG submission 77066) | Marine viral communities from the Subarctic Pacific Ocean - 8_ETSP_OMZ_AT15162 metaG | ecosystem: Environmental > Aquatic > Marine > Oceanic | place: Pacific Ocean | collected 2015-01-08
CCTTTTGCTGATAGTTAATAGGAGGTATTAATGGCTGATATAGTTTCGGTTAAAAAACAATCAGACAACGTAAGAGAAGCAGTATTTCAATTTAACTATCAATATGTAGATGGTGGCAATGAATCTGCAGTGCAGAAGATTGATGCCTCAACACTTGATGTAAATTCTAATGGTGATGCTTGTACGGGTCTAAAAATACTAGATTGTAATTTTAATGTTGCAGGAATGACTGTTCAAGTCCTCAAAGATGGAGACAGTCAAGACCCAATAATGTTAAATCTTACAGAAGATCAAAGTGGTAATTTTGATTTTAAAGAAACTGGTGGCTTGCCTTCAACTACTGAATTAACAGAAGCAACTCGAACATATGCAGTTACTGTTGTTAATTCTGGTGGTAATAAATTTGCTTTGGGTGGCTCTACAAATCCAGCAATTAATTTATTGAAAAATCATACATATATATTTGATCAATCAGACAATACTAATAGTGGACACCCTTTAAGGTTTTCAACAACTGCAAATGGTACTCATGGTGGTGGTGCAGAATACACAACAGGTGTAACAGTAACAGGAACTCCTGGTAGTTCTGGAGCAAAAACAACTATTGTTACAACTGCAGATACACCAGATTTGTTTTATTATTGCACAAATCATAGTGGAATGGGTAATTCTTCATCTTTAGTAAACCCTACTGGTGATGTTTTATTTACCACAACTGGAGCGGCGGCAAATGATTCTTACCAAATAGTTATGAGATTGAAGAAGAATTATAAGGTGCAGTAATGGCTACTTCTGAAACAGTCGCTTTTAGACCTAATATAGAAGAAATAATAACTGAGGCTTATGAAAGATGTGGTCTTGATATTCAGACAAGAACTGGAGATCAAGCCATATCTGCTAGGCGTAGTCTCAACTTATTGTTCTCTGAATGGGCAAATCGTGGCATAAATTATTGGGCAGTATCACAAAATACTCTTGATCTTGCAGCGGGTACGAGTTCTTACAACCTTCCTGCAGGAGTTTTAGACTTTTTAGATGTTGTAATCTACAATTCAGCAGATGCAACAAGAACAGATACTATACTCAATAGAATTACGATAGCTGAATATAATCAAATACCTAACAAGACAAATACTGGAAGACCTAATCAGTATATGATAGATAGAGGCAGACAAACTGGCTCTAACAATATTTACAAGATATATGTTTGGCAAACACCAGATATTGGCACATATAAATTAAATTATTGGGCAATGACACAATTAGATGATGTTACTTTATCAAATCAAGATGCAGATATACCTTACACATGGTCAGAATGCATATGTGCTGGACTAGCTAGTAAATTATCTGTAAAGTTTGCACCTGATAAGTTTCCTTTACTTAATGGCTTATATAATGAGGCGTTTTCTTTTGCATCCGCTAATGATAATGATGGGGTTTCATTAAAACTGCAACCTACAGGGCTTAATTTAAGATAATGGCGAACTATGCTTCAGGCAAAAAATCACAAGCTATAAGCGACATAAGTGGAGCTAAAGTTCCCTATACCCAATTAAAAACTACATGGAATAATTTAAGAGTTGAGCCAAGTGAGTTCGATCCCAAACATCCACAATTAACGCCTGCAAAAAATGTAATAGATGCTACTGCACTTTATGACCCAAGACCAAGTACAGATGTAGAGAACGTAGTTATAGACTTTGCATTTACTAGCAATATATTTTTATCAAGAGTTGAGCGATCACAAGTAGGAACAAACATACATGCAACTGGCTCTATTGGAACAGTTCAACTACAAACTGAAGAAGAGCAGACTGGAGTACAAGGCACGACTGCAGTTGGATCAGCTTTTGCAGGCTTTGATGTATCTGGAGTTGCTGGAACGTCTGCTATAGGAAATTTCACACCAGAGGATCAAACTGATGTAAGTGTCACCAAGGTAACTGGAACTACTGCAATAGGAGATTATGATCCAGCAGTAGGCGTTAATGGAGTGCAAGCTACTGGTGGCACTGGTAACGAAAGCATTACCAATGATAGAATATTTGAGCTACCAAATGGTGGCGTTGATGGCACTGGAGCAATTGGAACGTCTGCACCACAAACTGATGTTATATCTAGTGGAGTGGTTGGAACGTCATCTACTGGAACTGAAACAGTTGGTAATGAGCCTTTAGCAAATGGAGTACAAGGCACTGGTAATGTTGGATCATTTGGAGAAGAAGGAAATGGCACATTAAATCTATCAATAGCAGGCATAGGTGCTCAAGGTACTGCAGGAACTGGAACAGAGGTAGCAGAAAATAACGTAATTGAAAGTAATGAAACTGGGTTTGGTGAAAATGCTTTTGGTTATGGTGTTTGGGGTGGTGATTCAGAAATCAGAGGAGTCAGTGGTGTAGGTACTGTATCACTAGATATCTTTGTAGGGCCGAATCCACAGTCTGGAGTACAAGCAACTGGTGCAATTGGAGAAACAATTTTTGATCAAGATGTATCATTCACAACTGGTTGGGGTGTAAATGGTTGGGGTGCGAATGAATTTGGTGGCACAGATGTAACGATGGGTGTTGCAGGAACTGGTGGAGTTGGTACAGTAAGTCTAGATACAATTATAGATGTTACTGGAATATCTGCTACTAGTGCAGTAGGAAGCGAATCAGTAACGATTAATAGTGGTTATGGTGAAGGAACTTATGGTTCCCAGACATGGGGTAATTAAATGAATTATACAAGTTTAGTAACAAATATTAAAAATTTTATTGAAGATGATAGTGCAGAATTTGAAGCATCAATACCTGAAATTATAACACAAGCTGAAAGTATGATTTTTGGTAGATTGCCAAATTTGCCATGTTACAGAAAAAACCTTACGGGCAATTTAATTGTAGGTACAAAAGAATATTCTGTAAGTGGTGCTAGAATGATTAGGCAAGTTGCAGTTACTAAAGCTGATAGTAATGTAATATACTTGAAACATAGAGTAGATAGCTACCTTAGAGATTACACACCAAATGCAAGCACATCTGGAGTACCATTTATGTATGCCACAAAAGATGCGAATACATCTGGAATTAAAATTTTATTAGCACCTTCACCAAGTGCTACTTTAGCATATGAAATAGACTTTATAGGTCTAGAAACAGGATTGTCTCCTTCTAACGCCAATAGTTGGGTGGGAGATAATGCAGAGCAAGTTTTGCTAACTGCTTGTTTATTGGAAAGTTCTGCTTTTCTAAAGGCTCCAGATAGTGTAAACTTGTATAAGGCACAATTTGATGAGGCAATAGCTTTGTTTCAACAAGAAATGCAACGTAATTATCAAGCAGAATACGAAGGAGGTATTTAAAAAATGGCGATAACACAAGCAATGGCTACATCATTTAAAGCTGAAATATTAGATGAGCAACATGATTTAGTCGCAGATACTATAAAGATAGCTCTTTATACAAGTTCTGCATCATTAGGAGCATCTACTACTGCATATACAACATCCAACGAAGTAGCAAATGGTAGTGGATATACGACTGGTGGAGTAACATTAGCAAATAGGACTGTATCAACAAGTGGCACAACTGCTTTCTTTGATTCAGATGACCCAACATGGACAAGTGCATCATTTACTGCAAGAGGAGCACTAATTTATAATAGTACCAATGGCGATAAAGCTATTGCAGTTTTAAACTTTGGTGGAGACTTTACAGTTTCTTCTGGTACATTTAGAATTGTTTTCCCTGCGGCAGGAGCAAATGCGATTGTCACAATAGCTTAGAGGAGCAATTAAATGGCTAGTACTTATGTAAATAACCTTAGACTAAACGAAATGGGAACTGGCGATGCCAGTGGAACATGGGGTAATACCACAAATACAAATCTAGAGCTTATTGGTGAAGCTATGGCATTTGGCACAGAGGCTATTACTACTAACGCTGACACTCATTCTACAGTAGTTGCTGATGGAGCTACAGACCCAGCTAGAGGCATGGTTCTTAAATACACAGGAACATTAGACAGTACTTGTACTATTACAATAACACCTAATACCATTAAAAGAGTGCAATATATTCATAATGGAACAAGTGGTAATCAAGATATTGTAATAAGTCAAGGCTCTGGTGCGAACGTAACAATTCTTGCAGGAGACACAAAGTTAGTTTCATTTGATGGTGCAGGCAGCGGAGCGGCAGTTACTGATGTTTTAGTAGGTGGGTTTAATACTGGTGGATTATCTTATCCAAGTGCTGATGGAAGTAATGGACAAGTTATGCAAACAGATGGAAGTGGGAATCTATCGTTTGGAACAGTTGATTTATCAGTAAAGGCTAACATTGCATCACCAACATTTACTGGAACACCTGCGGCACCTACTGCTTCTGCAAATACAAATACTACACAAATTGCAACAACTGCATATGTACAACAAGAAATTGGGCATATAATAGTGTTAGAAACAGATAGTGGTAACGTAGACCCAGTTTCTGGTGACTTTACAAATGGAGCTATTTTCGTAGGACAATATTAGGAGATAAAAAATGGCGGCTAAACTATTTGGCTTAGATGGTAGTACAGTCAGAAGAATACAAAAACTTTTTGCTTTAGATGGATCAACACCAAGGAGAGTTAAAAAATTATTTGCAAAAGATGGTGGATCAATAAGATTAATTTTTGAAGATTTTTCAACTTTTACAGTATCAGGAACTTCTAATCCTATTGTGTCTCCAGTCAATGAGGTGGTTGATTTTGGAGTACGTTCTGACTTTGATGCTGGTGGTACTGATGTCAACGTAAATACAAGTGGAACTGGCGATGCAACTAATGTAGGAATTACTGGTATTACTATAGACGTTGATAGTAGTCATACATATGCAGGAAGCTCACCTTTAAGAAGTCCAGGAGGAGCACCTCGTGTTCAAGGACCCAGCCCTGGCTTTTCTCAACCACCAGCTAATGCAATTTATTTTCCTAGTGATCCACAATTAGGTATGAACTCACCTACTGGTCCAGTTTCTACATTTCAGAGTATTCTTGGTGGTCTTACAATGCCGAATTGGACACCAGGCTCTTATATTACTGTAAATGGCACACAAATACGAGGATCATATGAATCATACCCTTCAACTAAGATTTGGAATCAAGGTTCTGGTGTTAATTTATTAAGTTTTACAGGTGGTTATGGTGCAAGAATACAAGCACCCCCTTCACAAACAATAGGCAATATAAGAGTTGCTGGTGCACCAACTGTTACTGTTACTGGTCGTAGAGCAAGAGTGCAAAATGGAACAAGTAAGACATTCACAATTTCAAGTGGTGGATTAACTGCTGGTAATAGCTTTGCGACTGGTGCATTGAGTGCTGGTGCAAGTACAGGATATATTACTGCAAATAGCACAAGTGAGGCATGGACTTTAGTAGGCGTTGCAACAAAAGACCCAGCGACATTTACTATAACGAATGCAGATAGTAGTATTTCAGTATCAGGTACTTTTGCTGATGGAGAAACTGCTTCTGATGCAAGAGACAGAATACAAAGTGTATTAAATGCAGACAGTACATTTCAAGGTAAATTCAATACTGGAGTTGATTCAGATAAAACAATAGATGGCGTTGCACATAAGGTTGTTACATTTACTAGTGATAGTGCAGAAAACACAAGTGACTTTTCAATAACTATAACTGCTAACGATGGAAGTAACACAACGCCATACGAAGCAACAACAACTCAAGGAGCTTCAGAGAGCTTGCAAACTACTGTACAAGTTACAAGGGCAGTAGAGGGGTCTGAAGTGTCATCTACAAAAGCAATATCAAGTTCAGCAGACACAGATACTGCTGGAGCAGAAGTTGCTACATTAGGTGGGGATATATCCTATGATTCTGGTACTAATAAATTGAAAGTACAAGATATGGATGCTACAGTTAACGTATCAAATGCAGGATCATTATCATTCAATAAAGACTAAATAATTCCAGAAAAAGGGGACTAATATGGAAAATGAATACAAAGACTTTGTGCCAGACAATTGTACGTCTGATTGGTGGGTTTATCAAAATGCGATTCCTAAAAAAGATTGCAATAGCATTATAGAGTTCGCTCAAGATAAGTGGATGAAAGCCGCAGTTGGTAATGAAGATGATGTGCCCGAAGGACATATTATTGAAAGCGTTAGAAAATCAGATGTTGTGTGGTGCGATGAGAAAGATGTATATGATTTAGCATGGTCATATGTAAATAATGCAAATGAAAATGCTAAATGGAAATTTCAATTAGATTCTGTTCAGCCTATGCAAATCACAAGGTATCAAACAGGTGGTTTTTATGATTTTCATGTAGATGGTAATGGCACTACAAGAGATATGATGGATAAAAATATGCCAACATATGGGAAAACTAGAAAATTATCTATGACAATAGTTTTAAATGATGACTATGAAGGTGGAGAATTTGAATTTTTAAGTATGGGTGGGCAATTAATTAAGGAAAAAATGGGTACTGTAATAGTTTTCCCATCATACATTCAGCACAGAGTTCGACCAGTAACTAAAGGCACAAGATATTCTTTGGTTGTTTGGTTCTGTGGCGAACCTTTTATTTAGAGAGATTAATATGGATGATATTAAAAAAATAAATTACGCTGAACTATTTAAAGAAAACAGACATGTTCTTGTAAAAAAATTTATATCTAAAGAACTATCTGATTTTTTATATAATTACACACTGCTAAAAGCTAAATCAGTTGAAACATTAGTCTTAAATGCAACTATACCACCTGATTCTTTGTTAGGTGGGTATACAGAAGCACAAGTACCAGGTTCTTTTGGAGCATATGCAGACTTTGCTATGGAAACATTGCTTGCAGATATAACTCCTAAAATGGAACAAGTGACTGGTTTAAGATTGTGTCCTACATATTCCTATCAAAGAATTTACAAACATAATCAATCTTTGGACAGACATAAAGATAGACCAAGTTGCGAAGTGTCTGCAACGCTATGTTTAGGCTATGATAATTCCAATCGATCTGATGACTACAATTGGGGAATGTTTATTGAAAAATCAGGAGAAGTGGGTCTTGAAGGTAAAGAAATTAAATTAGAACCAGGCGATTTAATAGTTTATCGTGGTTGTGAATTAGAGCATTGGAGAGAGCCATTTCAAGGCAATATACTTTCTCAAGTGTTTCTTCATTATAATGATATTGATGGTCAATTTGGAGAATCTTTTAAGTACGACAAAAGAGCAATGCTTGGATTGCCTGCAGTCCAAAAAAGGCAATAATGTTTAAAGTTTTGGTAACTATTTGTATGATAGGAGTACCAAATAATTGTCAAGTTCTAGAGGATCAACTGGGTCCATATGAAACAGAGTTTGAGTGTAAACAAAGAGCTTTAGAGATTAGCAGACAAGTGCATCTATATTATCCATTATGGAGACCAGCAAAATACAAATGTCAACAATTGCCTGAGGGGAGGTTAAGATGGAAAATATGATATTGGAAGCATGGAATGAATTATCGTATATTGAAGGCGTTCTATTCACTTTATGGTTATTTATATTGTACTATGGAAAATGTTGGATTGATTCGAGATTTAACAAATGAAATATGAAGTAATAGATAATTTTTTAGATTATGTTGATTTACATACAATACAAAATTTTATGTTTAAAGATATGGATTGGTATTATGGAAAAAATGTAGCATCTAACAAAGACAGTCAAGACAATCATTATTATTTTGTTCATCAATTATTTGATTGTTATCAGATGGATTTGCCAAATTCACGATTTTATCCAGAAGTCCTTAGTAGATTTGCAAAATCATTTAAAAGATTGAATATGGAAAGAGAAATGAAAGCATTAATAAGAGTTAAAGGCAATCTTTATCCATCAACATCAAAACTTGTAGAACATGATTTTCATATTGATTTTCCATTCAAACATAAAGGTGCATTATTTAGTGTTAATACTTGTGATGGTTATACTAAATTAGATGATGGAACAAAAATAGAAAGTATTGAAAATAGGCTTTTATTATTTGACGCTAGTAAAAATCATGCCTCAACCACTTGCACTAATACTCATGTAAGGGTTAATATAAATTTTAATTACTTTTAAGGAGTAGAAAAATTTTTAACTTTGAGACATTTCTTAAATGGAAAATATTACCAAGATTTATGATGCTGGCTAGTACCATAATGTCGTGGCGTTGTGCTGAATGGTTTATGAATTTAGATAACCCAACAATGCAACAATCAGCGTTTGTATCTGTTGTTATGGGTGTAATGACAGGCATATTTGGTATATGGATGGGACACGAAAACAAATAAAAGGAAAATAAAATGTTAACTGCATTAATTGGACCCGTTTCTAATCTTCTTGGAAAATTTATTGAAGATAAGGACATGAAAAACAAGTTGGCACATGAGGTGGCAACAATGGCTGAAACACATGCTCAGGAACTGGCAAAAGGGCAATTAGCTATAAATCAAACTGAAGCAAAGCACAGATCAATCTTTGTGGCTGGCTGGAGACCCTTTATTGGCTGGACATGTGGCATTGCTTTATGTTGGCATTTTGTACTAGCACCAGTCACAATGTTTATATGTGCATATTTAGTAGTAGAAATACCAGAATTGCCAACTTTTGATATGGGTTCACTTATGACTGTTTTGATGGGAATGCTAGGTCTGGGCGGGCTCCGCTCATTTGAGAAGTACAAAGGATTAACAAAATGATGTGGTTTTGGTTGAGTTTAGCTAAATTTTTTAATAAGATTGGTAATTACTTCTACTTTCGTCATGTAGCGTGTTTGAGAAAAAGGCAAGGAAGATAATGGACATTAATAAATTAAAAGATGAATTGATTGCTGACGAAGGAGTTAAGTACGAAATTTACCTTGATCACCTTGGATATAAGACATTTGGAATTGGTCACTTGTGCAGAGCAAAAGACCCAGAAAATGATATGGAAGTTGGAACTGCAGTATCAAAAGAAAGAGTTGATGAGTGTTTTGCAGAAGATATTGAAAAAGTTATAGATGATTGCACAATACTTTATGATGATTTTTATGTTCTACCAGAAGAAGCACAATTAATTATTGCAAATATGATGTTTAATCTGGGTCGCCCAAGATTAAGTCAGTTTGCTAAGATGCACGCGGCAGTAATGGATGCGAACTGGATTGAAGCCGCAATTCAAATGGAAGATTCGAAATGGGCAAGACAGGTTCCAAATAGAGCACAAAGACTTTGTGAAAGAATGAGGAATGTAGCATAATGCCTTTAGTGCCATTAAAATTCAAAGCTGGAATAGTAAAAGACATTACAGAATACGCTTCTGGAAAAGCTGGATTTTATACAGATGGTAACTTAGTAAGATTTAGAAATGGTTTCCCAGAAAAAATAGGTGGTTGGTTAGAGGAGACATATTCTTTTAACGCTGATCAAAGCACTGTGACAACTGTAACTGGAACTCCAAAACATTTAGTTGCTTGGAGAGATACAACTGATAGCTTTGATAGAATTATTGTAGGTACACATAATCATTTGTATGTAATTAATAATGGTGTGTTTTATGATATTACGCCTCTTAGAAAAACTTCAGAAAATTTAACTAATCCTTTAGTTACAACAAATAGTAGTTCAGTAGTAACTGTAACAGATACTAGTCATGGTGCACAAACTGGTGATTTCATAGTCATAAAACAAGCTACTGCAGTTGGTGGAATAAGTGCAGACACAATAAATAGATTAGAAGGATACCAAATAACAAAGGTAGACGATAACTCTTATACATTTATCGCAGGCTGCCAGGCAAGCTCTGGGGCAACTGGTGGTGGTACTACAATAGATATACAATATTTAATTGGTAACTCTGATGGAGTTGGCTTTGAAAGCTCTGATCCAGCCACTGGTTTTGGTGTTGGTTCTTGGGGTGAAAGCACTTGGGGAACTGCTAGAAGCGTAGCATCAAGTACAGTTAACATAGATGCCACTAATTGGTCACTAGAATTATGGGGTGACGATGTTCTTATAAATAACAGAGGTGGTCAATTATATTATTGGGATACATCTTCTGGTGATAGTGCAAGAGCAGTTTTGGCTTCTAGTTTAGGTGGTGCTAGTGGCATTCCTACACAAATAAGAACAATTGCAGTATCTTTCCCAGATAGACATTTAATAGTAGGTGGAGCAATACCTTTAGGTGGCAGTGAAATAGACCCAATGTTAGTTAGATTTTCTGATCAAGAAGATTTTGCAGTATTTACGCCAACCTCAACCAACACTGCTGGCGATCAAAGGCTAGAGATAGGCTCTAAAATTATCAGCATGACTCCAACAAAAGATGAAATGTTTATACAGACTGATGAAGCAGTTTATGGTATGAGCTTTGTTGGGCCGCCCTTTACGTTCTCATTTAGACTATTAGCAGTTAATTGTGGTGGAGTCGCATTGCATGGAACTGCAAATGTAGATGGAGATGTGTATTGGATAGGTAAAAATAATTTCTTTGTTTATAATGGATCAGTTCAAGAGTTGCCTTGTTCAGTTCAGTATTATGTATTTGATAGAATGCAGAAAAGATATTTTGACAAAATATATGTTGGTCATAACAAAAGATATAATGAAATTTCTTGGTTTTATGTGAGCGAAGATAATGTTGCAGAAGACAATCCTGAGCCAGATAGCTATGTTACATTTAATTATCTAGATGGTGCATGGAGCATAGGAACTCTAGGAAGAAATGTATGGCATGATGCTCAAGGATTTAGGCAAGTACCTTTTGCTTTTGATAAAGATGGTAAGCTATATAACCACGAAACTGGAACAAGTGACAATGGCAATTCTATGAATGCTCACATAGAGTCTGGTGATTTTGAATTAGATAATGTTGGTGAAAATTTAACTATCGTAGATAGAGTGATTCCTGATGCCACTATGGATAGCAATACTAATTTGTATCTACAATTAAAAACTAGAAAATATCCAAATGCTCCAGAAACTGTAAAAGGTGATTTTACCATTACAACTGAAACACAAAAAGTTAGTACAAGAGCTAAAGGCAGGCAAATGGCAATAAAACTTTATAGTAATGGAACACAAGATCAGTGGTTATTAGGCGATTTTAGAGTAAACGCTAGAAAAGATGGTCTTAGATGATTAGATTACCATCCCCAACTACTTTAGATAATTATGTAAGATGGGCAAGACAACTTATACAATCTCTAGAGTTACAACAGAAATCAAATGAATTAAATACATCTTCTATAACAAAAGATGCAGAAGACAAAGCAGAAGCAGTGAGTTGGTTTAATGGCTAATAATTACAAAAATGCAAAGCTAGATTTAACAAGCACAGATATAACTACATTGTACACTGCCCCTGCGGCTCACACTGCAATATTTAAATCTATAATAATTTCAAACGATAGTGGCAGTGCTGATACCATCACTTTGACAATTACTAATAGTGCTAGTGCAGTTTTTAGTGTATATAAAGTAAAGAGCGTTGCATCAAACGCCACTGTAGAGTTATTAGAGCAACCTTTGGTTGTGATGGAGAATGAAATTTTAAAGGTAACTGCAGGAGCAACTGATAGACTTCATGTTGTAGCAAGTTACTTAGAGGTTACATAAGGAGATGTAAATGGCAGAATTAGGTGCATTAACTGGATTACCAATTTTAAATCTTGAAGAAGAAAAGAATCAAGGCGTTGATCCTATAGTATATAATGTTTACCAAACAAAGTCACAAACCCCTGTAATATCAGATCAAGAGATACAAAGGCTTTATGGAACTACTGCAATGCCAGTTTTTGAATGGGCAAAGAAGATACAAACTGGGCAAAGAACTTACAATCCTTATGATGCATTTGATGAAAGCATGATGGAGATGTATGAAAGTTTTGATAATCTTCCTGATGGCATGATGACTGCACAAGAGCTTATGGCACAACAAGCCTTACAAGGAACTGCTGGGCAAACTGGAATGTCAATTGGTACTAGCATAGGTTCAGAGCTAAAAAACCCATATTTGTCTGATGATGTTGGTAATTTAGATAGAATTAAAAGTGGCATTATGAAGACTGGACAAGACACTTCAGTAGAACTAATGCAAAAAGCAAGATTTGGTGAGCTTGGAGACAAAACACAGAGTGCAATTAGATCAAGTGGATTTTTGGACAACTATATTCCAGAGTTATCAAGCAAATCCGCAGCCGAAGCAACTGGAAATTTAGCACAATTTAACAGAGGCTTAGACGAAGGTACTCTATATCAGCCAAGAGGTTCTGATGTATATGTGCCTACAAATAGATTTGAACAATCTTTGTCAGGTAGAAATATGGATGTTTCTAAACTAGATAGTGGCTTTGAGGGATTGGAAGCGGGCTCAATGCCAGCCAGAGAAGCATTGGATCCAGTTAAATCTCTCGATCTTGGTTACGATAACTATTCAGATGGATTCACAGATACAATTAATCCTATAACAGATGCTGGAACAAGAAATTTATATTCTTCTGGAGTAGGTGCTGGAGTCAATTTTGTTGCTAGAGTAGCTTCTGGACAAGATGTAGATGATGCCGCAAAGTCAGCCGCAGATGCTGGATTAGTAACGTATGCCACAACTGCATTACTAGCCGCAACACCTTTAGCACCCTTTTCAACTATAATAGGTGGTATAGTAGGTGGTTTTGTAGGTAGAGTTATATGCAATGAACTTATGAAGCAAGGCATTATGGATCGCAAACAAGTCATATTAGACTATAAATTTACAAGAGACTATCTAACGCCACAACATGTCACTGGTTATCATGTTTGGGCAGTATGGATGGTCAAGCAGATGAGAAAAGGTAGACTAGTTGGACTTTGGGCACATATAGCTGGACACAGAGCTAACGAAATAGCTTATATTTATGGCGAAAGAAACAAGCCAGATTACTTAGGTAAATTATATAGAAAAATCCTAGAGCCTATCTGTTGGACTGTAGGTGCATTTTGCAAAGAAACAGATTGGTCTGTATTATATAGAAAAAAGGAGATTTAATTATGGCTGAAGAAGAAATGGCAATGATGGGTGATCAACCACCTATGGAAAGTCAAATGCAAATGGGTGCTGAACAAGA
>Ga0098041_1000715_pt1 | contig 13111 bp, 15 predicted proteins | sample 8_EtaG_FD_77066 | JGI IMG/M metagenome (GOLD analysis project Ga0098041, IMG submission 77066) | Marine viral communities from the Subarctic Pacific Ocean - 8_ETSP_OMZ_AT15162 metaG | ecosystem: Environmental > Aquatic > Marine > Oceanic | place: Pacific Ocean | collected 2015-01-08
AAACAGGGAAATAGGAAAACAAATGAATAACAATACTAAGTATTTCATTGTTTTGTGGGTGCGTCAACTTTTATTTCGTTGTTGCCCCATACCTCCATCGTTCCTAATGTTACTGAGTGAGTAGCACAACCAGTTATTAAGATTGACAAATAAAATGTTAACACAGTTTTTTTAAACATATACTGTCTAATCATTCCAAGTCATACTAGGTTTGGTACTAGCACCTCCTGATAATTCTTGTTTTCGTTTTTCAATCCATCTTGCTTTAGCTTTTTCGCCAATTAAACCATCAACAGGACATGGTGTACCTGCGTTCATCATAGCTTCCCATACATTTTCGTCTTGACACATTAACGATATTGCGGCAACTTTCATGCCTAATTTAGCTAAAACAGCTACAGATTTTCTTCTTTCACAGTTAGGGTCTGTATAATAGCTTCCAAAAGAGCCTGAGAAGCCTATTACAGTTATTCCTGCTGCTAATGGTATAACACAGGAGTCTTGCCCATAAACACTCATGCTGGGTGCATTAGAGGGGTTTACAGCAGTTTTAGTGTTTGTGCTGTTATTTGTGCTATTAGTAGTATTGGTTGTATTTGAGCTACCTGACTGGTATGTCGTGGAACTTTCATACCCACCAGTTATAGCCGTATTTGAGCCTGAAGTTCCAGTAGCTGATTGAGTATTAGTTGTAGATCCTGAACTTGTTACATCACCAATAGCATCAGTTATTCCATAGACCAATATTAAAAGAAACATTACCCATAAGCATTGCTTAGTTATGATTTGCGACATTTCCATTTCCTAAGTGCTAGGGCTTTCCTTGTTGGCTTTCCGTTTTTAACCATAGGGCCTTTAACACCACCCATTCTTGCACAAAAACTCTTTCTTCTTGCTGCTGCTTTAGAGCCTTTAGGGGCTTTACCTGTTACTGGTCTTTTAAGATTAGCTCCTGTAGTTCTTTTAAAATGTTTTCTCCCAGCTTCGTTTAATCCACCAGTTTTGCTTTGATATTTCTTAGCTACCATATTAAATTAATCCTGTAAGTTGTTGATTTATAACTACTTTCTTGTTAAAGATCCTCCAAAATAAAGCCCTATAATTGAAAATATTGTGTGTGATTGTAGGTTTGTAATAAAAACTGTATTGCCTTGCTCAAAGTATGAGGTTTCATAAGTAGAGCCAAATATCCACCAACCACTATCTGCTTCGGTTACAATCTGGTATGCCACATTAACATCAGTAAAGATTGGCGCAACGATTGGTACTACTATAATAGAAAATACACACATTAAGGCAATCCATCTTCTGGTATGTTTGGTGTGTGGGTCTGATACTGCTCTAGCCTTGTCAGTTTGTTTAGCTGCAAATCCTGCTCGTTGCATTAACATCTTTTGTTTTTCAGCTTCAGCTTGTCCTCGTTGGGATAAAATGCTCATAGCCCCTCCAAGTAGTGTACTTCCGAGCATCGAGATTAATTCCATTGGGATCATCTTTACCTCCCTACCTTCCTGTAGTATTCGTAATTGTTTTGATTCGGAGCATCCATAACTGGGTTTTCTTGACCTGCCCCTACTAAACTAGCTTGTCTAGTTGCTCTTGCTACATAATTAGATGCAGATATTGCTGTTTTTGCTGTTGGGCTACTAAACATTTCTGTAAAAAATTTGGCTACATTGCTGGGCGAGTTATTCTTTGCCATCTGCTCGAAGTAACTTGTTCCTACCTTGCTTCTCATAAAGTTATTAAAAATATTCAATAAACCTATTGTAAACAAAGCAGAAGGCAGTCCAAACATAGTTGCTGCTGCTCCAGCTCCTGCGGTTGCCCCAGCTATAGGAATAAGCTTGGATAGAGTTGCTCCGTTTGAGTTTCTTAATATTGTTCCTCTTAACAAGAACTTAGCAACATCTGGTAAAGGCTTAAATCCGTTGATAGCTTTAGCAAAAGTTACAAGTCTTTCGTATGTCATATCTTGCATTTGAGGTACGAGCTTATCATCTGCAACCCCTGAAGCTTTTAAAGTTTTATTAAGTTCTTTAATTCCTTTTAAACTTTTGGTCTCATTAATAATAGCTCGAAATCTTGCTTGATCAGAAGCTTTTGCTCCAGGACCTGTTCCGATTTCTTTTAAAAGTTTTAGCGTGTTAAATTCTCCATTTGATCTTAAAGACTCTATTAATGTTCTATCAAAAACATCTTCTATTTGGGAATACATTATGTTTGCGTATTCTTGCTCACCTCTTAACTTTTGGGCTTTGTCTAAATTTGGATTATTTACCATAATTTGTTTAAGTTTTTGTATGCCAGATGCGTCTTTTAAATAATAATTAAAAACTTCTGGTGTCTCTGGAGCTGTTTTACCCATACCAAATCCAGAAAAAGTTGGAATTTTAGAAGTTTCTTTACCTGTTACTCTTGTCATTCCCTCCAAAGCATCGTTGTAAACTTGCTGATTATAGCCTGTGTTGTCAATACCTCTGGCGTAAGCGGTAAGTTTTTCGTTATCATTCAAAAGTTTTATATTGTTTTTGTAGACCTCATCTGCTTCTCTTAACATAGTGCTTATTTGAGAATCTCCTTCTCGAATCGAAAAGTTTAACTGTTTTTGTATCGATGGTAAAAATCCTTTGTTTAAGTTTTCTGCTCCGCTCATAGACTCTTTAGTCCTTCCAAAATAATTTTTTGCTTGAATTTCATTTCTAAGTTGCTGTTGTAGTTCAAAAACTTGCTTACCTGTAAGTTGTTCTGGAATAGCTTGTGTGGTTTCTTTTTGCACAGACATTCCTGTTAATTTAAAAGGAACAGGTTTGGGTTGTATAAACTTTTTTAAAAAACCTGGTAGTTCAGTAGCAACTCTTTGAACTCCTGTTTTACCTTCGTTATTCAAAAGTTGCTCGTTTAACTCTCTGACTGTTGCCGATATACCTGGATTTGTTAAGACTTCTCCTGTTTCACTAACATACTTTGTTTCTCCTAGACTAAACTTAGCGCTAACAGGAGTTACTTTTCTTTTTATTGCGTCCTGTCCTCCTTTGAGCATTGCATTAGCGTCTCCATAAAGCTGATTTGCTTTTGTAGTATTTGTTTTAACTATTTTGCTAAGGTTGTTTACTAAATAAAGAGGAATATCTGTTTGTCTAGTTACATCTGCTGCAATTTGCCCATCTGGAGTATAAGTTTTAAATCTAAAATCTCCTTTTTCTAACTGATTTAAAAAGTTTCTGCCAAAAACTCCTTGTCTAATAATTGGGTCACGAGCTTCAAGTTTTCCTGTAAAGCCAGGAGCTATCTTGGTTGGGTCTAGCCTTGATGTTAAAGATTTGAGAAGTTCGGATTCTTGATTTCTAAACGCTGTTGTACCCCCAATATCAGCGGCAGGAACATAACCAGTAGCATCTGCTGCGCCTGTTAAAATGCCACCGCCCATTGGATCGTTTTTCATCATCTGATATCGATCAGCAGTCATGCCCTCTCTTTGTAAGTTAGCTTGATTAGTCTGCCTAACAATGTCTGATTCTTTTTTTGCTTTTCCGTATTTTTCAACAAAAGCATTTTTCCATTCTTTTGATTTACCGCTTAATTTTCCAAAAACTTTATTGACTCTTTCTTTACCTGGCGCTTTCAATCCTTTGGCATATGCCCAACTACCTTTAACTGCTGGTACAACCGCTTTGTCTATGCCATAGGAAAGTGTTGCATCTACTCCAAATTGTTTTGCAGCATCAATAGCTATTTGACTTCCAGGTTTAGTTATTTCATCTTCATCTGCAAAAAGTTTGTTTGCTGTGTCAAAAAGAACTTGTCCAGTAGCCGACCCAGTACCAAAACCTACCGCTCCTCCTCCAGGTCCTCCAGAAGCAAAACCTGCCATATATCCAGGTATGCCTAAAGCAAGTTCTGCAACAGTCTCTAATGCGTCTGGCAAAACACCAGGATACTCGTCAGGTTCAATAATTCCTGTGTCTATACCTACTTTTCTAATTCTTGTGTAATAATCTTTTTTGGACAGCTCACCCCTTCTAACCAAACTAATGCCTTGTTTTTTCTTAAAATTAAAGTATTTTTCTGCTTTTATTCTTGCGTCAATAACATCTGCGTTTGTATAATCTGCCATATTAATAATCTTCCTTCATGAAATCGTCTATAGTAGCGGTATCAACGCTATCTGTAGTCATGTCAAAATCTGATCGATACTCAGTACCCTGTCCTGTTTCATCTTGTAATGTGCCTACAATATTTCTTAATCTTGCAATAATGTATTCTTGGTCAGCTATAGCCCTTGAAACTTTGCTTATTCTTGCTTTATCACCTTGTGATTTTGCAACATCTAACAACCCTCTGTTTTTAGTAATTTGCCCTTCAAATCTTCCAAGCAATGCTTCATATTTTCTCATTTCTGTTATATCTGATGTAAATGTTTCAGGTGAAGGTATTTCTTCAGCAGAAAGTTGTAAGTAGTAAACTGATGGTCTACCAGATACTTCACTCGCTGCTGTTCTTAATATTTCTTTGTTAAAAGCAGATAAATTAGCACGAGCTTTGCTTTGGTTTGAAAAAAGGTCAATGTCAAACATTCTGCCTATACCGCCAACTCCATACCCAAGCGCATCTACAGGGCCAAAACCATATTCTGCTAACTTGTCTTTTTCTATAAGCTCATCGGTATATTCTCTTTTTGGTATTGGTACATTTCCTTGAGGGTCTAATTCGTTTTTTAGTTTTTGTAATCTTAAAGCTTTCAATTGTTGATCTAGATCAGGACCAAAAGTTTGTCCAGCGTCTAAAGCTTTTAAGTATTGAGTAGCAGGGGCTACACCTGGATTTCTGTTTTCATTCAATATTAAAGCCATTTTGATGAGTCTTAGGTTCTTACTAGTGTTGTCACCTCCAGGTACAAAAGTGTCTAAAATACCTTTTCCTAGCTTATCAGTAAAATCTAATCCTTTATCTAAAAGAGATTCTTCTTTTTTTTCTGCCATTTTACCCTCCTAAAATACCGAATGTTCTATTTGCGTTGCCAGTATTACCGCCAATAGTTCTCATATCAGTAGCTGTTAACTGTATTGGTTGCGCTCCTCTTCCTGCTGATGCAGACGGAGGGTTTATACTTGGTTGATTTGTTTGTTCGTTTTTAGCTGATTGTTGCAAAATATCCATTAAAGCTTTGTTACGAGCTTCTCTTTCTTTTTTCTCTTCTTCAGTTTCTTCGGTCTCTCCAGCTTCTTCTTTGCCAGTTGCTTTTAGTGTAGTCGAGTCGAAAAGAGGATCACTAGGTAGTATTTCTGGATAAATGTCTCCTAGTAAACCAGCTTGTGCGCTAGGTAAAGGAGTGTTGGGTGCAAAAATTCCTTGATTTAAAGCAGGTTTTACTCCTCCAAGAGCCATTTCTGGTGTAATACGATTAGGTATAAATGCTTTTGTTGGTCCTCCAGCTTGATAAGTTCCATCAAATTGACCCACCAATGGTGCGTTTCTTGCGTAGTCAGGAATGACTGTACCAAATCTTGTTGTTTTTGGTAAAGGAAGCCCAGAAGCTTGTTTTGCCATTTGCTCTCTTACATAATCGCTTACTTTAGGCGCAAGACTTGCTCCTTCTTCTAACAAACTTTTACCTGCGTTAAAAGGATTTAACTCGTCTGGTATTAAGTTCATTGGGTTTAAATTGTCTGGGAGCATGTCCATTAGACTACCCCAAGATGATGATAAAAAATCAAACATATATTTCTCCTATACTAATAATCCTATTCCTGCACCTATTGCAGCCCCATAACCTGGAAGTATCATATTGCCCATTGCTGCTCCTGTAGCAGCATTAGCCAACGAACCTCCGCCTTGTTGCATGTTAGAGCCAGTAGTGGTTGCGCTTGTTGGTAATCTTCCTGTGTTAACAAGGTTTGATAAATTAACCAAGTTATTATAAGGAGCGTCTTGTGCAAACTGATACCTTGCAATATTTTCGTTAATTCTATCTTGCTCTCTTTGCTGTTGTATACCGCCTATTTGTGATCTCAAGCTATCTCCGTAGCCTAAACCTGCTTGTATAGTGCCTAGATTAGCAAGATTAATGCCTTGTGTTTTTAAAGCATCTCCATAAGCTCCGCCATATAATTTATTGAAAGCATCTGTTGCTGAGTCTCTAGCTTGATTGAAAGCTAACGATTCTAAAACGCCTTGCCTTGCTCCACCTTTGTTGCCTGTTTTTAAAGATGCGCTGTTAATATTAAACAGATTTTTTTGTAGCATTTCATCAATTGGTCTAACTGCTGTATCAAAACTTCGTTGTAGACCTGGATCGTTAAATACCTCATAAGGACTCCTTAGACCTCTTTTAAGAGCATCTCCACCTACAGTCATAATGTCTGTGCCTAATCCACTCGCATACCTTAAAGCGTCTGCTTCTGCGTTTATCTGGGTATCTGTTGGAGGGGCAACTGTGATATTAGGGTAATATTCACTAGGGCCTTGCTCATACAGATTTACAGCTTCACCATAAAGCTGTCTAATCGGCTCTCTTTCGATAGCATTTAGTTCTTGTATTGTGGTTTGAGAACCACCTCCGCTTCCACCACTCATAATTGACCTCTCAATGATACGATGTTAATTTTTTTCCCAAGACTGTGTATATCTCTTTATATTCATAGTCTTCCAATTCTTTTTTAAATCCTTTTCTGCAAAACATTTCTAATGCTTCACAATTCATTTGTCTTGCCCACTCCTCGATTGTAGATAAAGTGTGCTTCCATTTCTTAAATTCTACTCCTCCTAGAGTAACTATTCTACAAACAGTTTTGTTTGGATAATCAATAACTTGTGTTGTTCCTGCTCCGTATATTTTTTCATTATCATCAAAAATAACCCAAAGTTGCATTTCTTCTTTTTCACACAATTCTCTAATATCTTCTAAGCTCAGTTCTTCTTGGCTCTTATCGTTGCCTAATTGTATGTATTTTGAGCATTTATCCCAAATTTTAGCTACATTACTAGAGTCTACTCCTGAGATATGCATCATCCCAGTTTTATCCAACTTCCAGCAGCGTTTCTAAAATAAATTCCTTCTCCGCTACCTGGATTAAAATTAGACCCATCTGCATATACTATATCTCCTTGTTTAATTCTTTCAGGAGCTACATTTGTAGTTTCTATAAAATTAACAGGTGTTTCTTCTAACGCACCTTGTATCTTTTGAAATTCTTGCAACAAATACTGGGGTAAATCTTGCGGATCATCTGGCACAGGGTTTGGCGTATATTTAGGCGCTTGTGACATTTTTACTCCTAATCAAAGATTGTTTTTTTAATGTTTCCAATAATATCTAGTAAACCACCACGCTTTTTATTATAGTAAACAGAAGGTCTCCCACCTACCGCTAAACCTAACTCATTAAAAGAAGGTCTTCCATAAATATCAGGTCTTCCTGAAACATTAGGTCTTTCACTTCCATCATAATAAACATTAGGTCTTCCTCTTATTTCAGAAGGATATGGTTGTTGAGGAGGTACAGGAGCAATAGGTTGACCCATAACTCTTCTCATATCCATGTTTGCTTCTGGCGGAGCATACAAAGTCATATTCGGTGTTATGCCAGGTTGATCTAAACCAGCTTGTTGTCTAAAAAAAGCATCAATTTGTCTCGGATCATCTGCCCCAGAATATCTTACTTGATTACTAACACCTGGAGGTATTGGATATCCGTCTGGTAATACTCCTTGTGTATAGCCTTCAGGTATATAAGAACCTCTAAGATAATTGTTGTAATAAAACTGATTACCATCATCAACTGTGTTAATGGTTGACCTTCTTGTTACTTCTTCTCCTGTTTGTGGGTCTACTGCTGTTTTTCCTGTTCTTGGGTCTATAAATGTGCGATACGGAGAGTATTGAACATTGTTATACATTTGATTTTGTTTTAACAAAGGAGCAACAAAATCTATTTTTTCTTCATCGCTCATGTCAACAAATCGCTTTGGCGTATTCAAAATTTCTTCTTCTGGAAGGTCTTCGTAGACGCTGTCGTCTATTATGTTTCCTAGCGAATCTATTCCATACATATCTGCCATTATCTTTCTCCTAATACCTCGTATTCTATATCATATCCGTTTAATTCAAATGTAGTTGCTGTTGTGTTTTGAAACTTAATAGCCATGTATTTGCCTGTGGCTCTAGCATCTACTTTATTCTGTGTGTCAGGGTTTATCGTTTGCTGTGTTTTGTAGGTATATGTACCATCAGGGGTCATAGAACTTCCTACAAATACTTCAGCAGTTCCTGTGCTAGAAAACCTTGGGGTAATCTTTCTTATTTGTTTAACAGTATTAGTATTGCCATCAAGGGTTAAACCTTTTCTCTCTAAGATCATGGTAAAATCAGAACCAGCAAAATCAAATCCGTTGTCTGCTCTAAATAATTTTGTTTTACCTGTGCTAGACATTAAGATGCTAGTTTCTGTCGGATTAAACTCTCTTTGCCCCCAGTTTTCTGAAGTGCTATAAGTAATCCATGTTTGACTCTGTCCAGACCAAACAACAGAGGATGTACCTGGATTTACAATGCCTGTTGCAATGTGCAATATTTCTGGTAATTCTCTAAAGCTAAATGAGTTTGTATTGTAGTTCCATATTAAAGCTTTATTGCAATAAGTTGACCCTACTGTTGGATAAGACACCCATATTTCATTCTTTTGTTTGTTATGAGTTACAAAAGTGTTTGCATAATTGGTACTGTCAATTTCTTCAAAAAAAGTTCTTTTAACAACATTTGTTGCTATAGATTGTTTTTTTACACCATTATGAATAATAATGTCGCCATTAGTTACCACAAAATGGTTTCCATTATATTCTGCAACACAGTTTCTCGACAAAACACCTGAGTCATCAAACAGTTTTTGAAAACTAAAAACTAAGTTTCCGCCAATAAAGTTCATTAAATATGTGGTGTTTTCTTTATAAATTACGAAAGATTGTTTTAAAGGAAATCCATCTATTATAAAATCACCAGCATCACCTAATGTTACAGAACCAGCATCGTTATCTGCTGCTGCTGTCCAAGTGCTAGGCAATGATAAGTTTTCTGCTGAATTTCCCCATCTAACTTTGTTTGGTAAACTAGACGATGATTCTGTTAAATTCAAAGCTATTAAGTAACTTTTGTAAGGTCTTATAACTTTGCAAGTCGTATTCGATGGCCAGTTGGTCAAATCACTAAAAGCATTTGCTCCTGTGTTTGCTAAACATTGTGGATCGTCTACTCCGTTACAAAGTATTGGAAGCCCATTGAATATAGAGCCAACCCAGTTCCCTACTCCTGTAAGATTAGTTGAGTAATCTCCACCTGACGCTCTTGTAAAATCAGTATGGTTAGAGCCATCGTATCTGTATATTTTGGCAGAACCAGCGTAGAACCAATAACTGTTAGCCCCAGTAGTCCAATTTAAAGAAAAATAAGGAGCTACTGTAGGTGTGCCAAATACTTGATCTTCACCTAAAACTTTTTTAGCTGCTCCATCCTCAAACCTAGCGTTTTGAGTGTGAGAAAAATAATCATTAGGCAAGACTGTGTTGTTTGTATCTTTAATCATTCCTTTCGGATTTAATACTTGAAAGGTTGCCATTACGCAGTTCTTCTCCACATGTATGCAACAATATAGGGTTGGACATTGTTATGCGCTCCATTACCGCCTACAGAACTCGTTGTATAGTTTGAAGTTCCAGAAGAAGCTCCTTGTGATAGATTTCCTTCATCTGAATCTGATGTACTCATTACTACTGTATGAGCATGAGAAGGAGTTTCTGAAAGAGATAGGGTGTGCGTTTTAGCACCACCAGTTTCTTGTGCTGTATCAAAATCACTATCTGTTCCATCTAAACCAACAATTACTCTACCAGCTCCGAAAGCTGTCCAAGTTCCAAAACCTAATAGCGTACCTGGATTAGTTGCTACTGCTGCGTTAATGTAAATAGAACCCACAGGATATACAGCTTGTAAAGTTGTTGCTGTGTTAGAGCCTATAGTTATTGTGCCTGTAACTGTTAAATTTCTGACACCTGTAATATCTTTACTAGCATCTGCTGTTACGGCTTTAGATGCTTCTACTGTTCCAAGAGTCGACACTCCAATATAATTAAGCTGTGTTGTGTTTGCTGTAACGCCATCTAGTAAATTTAATTCTGTGTGTGTTGAAGTAACTGCCCCTGTTATCGAAGGGAAGGTTGCTTTGACTGTAGATTTTACCAGTCTTATATGGTCATCACCCTCGTTAACTGGATCACCAGCTACTGGGTTTGAGCTATTTAAGTCTGATATATATGTTCCTGTTTCTAATCCCATTTAGTTTTCTCCTATGCACCTAATGCTATTGTTCCGTTAGTTCCTACCATTGGCATCTCAGCAAAAGCCATGTAGATATATTTACCACCATCTGTATTAGCTTTACCATCTGTTGTTGTAATTCTAAATCCATTGCTTTCAAAGTTTACAGTACAGTTAGTTGAACTGGTATTAGTACCAAATTTAATTGTTCTTGTTCTTTCGCCACCTAATCCATAACCTGTTAATCCTGATACTTTTGAAAAGTATTCTTCAGTAGCACTCCATTTTCTAATAAATACCCATTTTGGTCTAAATCCACAATAAATTTTAGTTCCTTGTGCATTGCCATTACCAATATAATATCCAATCTTACTGAACCCTTGTACTTCTGCAAAAGCATACCCAACCATTACACCACTGCTAGGATTTGTTTTAGCATTATCACCTACACTAAATACTGATGTTGTAGGTAAAGTATCATTCCAAAATGAAGCATAATCTTGCACTGAATCTCCATCCCATGCAAACTGTAGACCATCAGTTTGAGGGTCAGAATATATTGTAGTTCCATAAACACCTAGTATTCCTCTATCAGCTAATCCTGTGCTTTTGACTACTACTAATTTTGGAGCTACTCCTAACCCATGACCTAATGTTCCAGCACTGCCTGTGCCTGTCCAAGTTATTACAGAAACCCCTGTTGTTGTATTAGCCTGTACTGTAGATGTAATAGAGCCATCAGAGTTACTGCTGGTTGTTCCACCATTTGCTTTCCAACAAGCAGCAACATATTTTTGACTTGCATCATTAGAATTATTTATATTACCTGTTAAAGTAAATCCATCTGAAGTATAACTTGCTACATAATTAGTAGTATCGTTTGCATTGTTGCCACTTGGAATCCAATTAAAACCTATACCTTTGGTAGAATCATTTAGAACTGGGTGTCCATTACCATCATATCTTTTAATCCAAAGCATATCAGGTTTAAAACCCATGCCAGTAATTGTGGTTGTGCTATCACTTCCATCCCATGTTGGACAGTCAAAGTGTACTGATGCTTTTGCTACTGTTGTAAATGCCATGTTATCTCCTATCCATAAGTCTTAATATTCTTTGTGCAGATTGCATAGAACCCTGCTGGTACATCATATTCAAACGTACCCTGACCAGCATCGTCTTGGTTACCTGATGATACTTCTGTTGCTCCAAATCTTCCTTCGCCAAAATTACAAAGCATATGTTTGTTTACACTATCAGCTGCGTTATTTGTTGCTGTAATATTTATTCCCCAAAAGTCATCTCCTTTAGCAAACGATAATCCAGGATAATTTCCATTTGCTGGGTCTCCAGCACTAGATGTACTAGGAGCATTAAACCATGTGCCGTTTTTACCAAACCATATTTTGCCATTATCTAAATCAAAAGCACACATAATGATATCGTTAGCACTTGCTACTGAACCATAGTTTACAGTTCCACCACCTCCAGCATCTAAAATATTTGGAGTGCTTTTCATAAGTTGGTAGCTAATTCCCTCACAACCATTCGAACTTGAGCTGTTACCTACAACAGCTGCTGAACCTGATTTTAAAAAGAAAGATGAAGCATAAGTACCATTTTTCATTATACCTATAGTTGCTCCTTTATCATCTGATGTTCTGTCTGTTTCAGATTTAACCTCAAAATACCACTTACCATTCTTAACCATTTGTGTACTATTTATACCTTTAGCACTTGTTGTTGTTCCTAAAAACGCTGTGCCTGAATATCTTATATGAGCTTTATCGTATGCTTGATTAGGGTCTAAAGTGCAAAAGTTATTGCTAGGCGTTGATATAGATTGTTTTAAATCTCCACTAACTGCATATGTGTTTGAGTTTCCTGATGAATCAGTACCTAATGCACCACTATTTTCAAATTTCAAAAAGAAACCATTAGTTCCATAAGTAACACTTGGATTAAGTTTAGGTTTCCATTCACCTGTTGTGCTATCTGTTTCACCAAAAGTTGATGGGGTATAAGCTGTGCCATCTACAAAATGAAAATGAGCCATATTGCCTTGATGATATTGTATTCCACCATCATTTCCTCTACCTACATTATGTAATATATTGCTATTCCAATATCCTTCGTAGTCTTGTGCTGGATAAGTGCTGTGTTTAAGAGAAGTTTCTTGTACTCCATTAATGTAGATTTTAACTCGGTTTGTGTCTGTTGCTTGGGTAGTGTCCATTGCTACAACAATGTGATACCAACTTGTTAAATCCTTAAATTTTCTATCAGTAGCCATTAGCAGTGCATAAGAAGAACCTGTCCAAGACCTAAAATGTAAAGTGTCATCACCATCAAAAGCAAAATGTCCACTTGCATCAGTCGATATATCGGTGTTAGCAGTAAAGATAGGCCCAGCACCTAGCTGACTTCTTTTTATCCATAGACTAAAAGTCATAGTTCTTCTGTTACTTGCGTTTGGTGTTTTACTTAAATATGAATTTGCCATTAGTTAAATTGTCCTGAGTTATTCATTCCTACTGAAATGGTTATACTAAATGCCCTGTCTGCTGTTTGTGCTTCTGCGTCAGTAGCCCTTAATGTAAAGTTATAAGTTGTATCACTTGTTGGGCTAGGAGCTGTACCTGTAATTGCTCCTGTTGATGAGTTAAGCGTTAAATTCATAGTACTTGCAGGTGTGTCAGTATTACTGGTTAGCACACTTGTAGTTTCACTGAACGCTACTGTTGAGTCTGATGAAGCATCTACATCTAAAGATACTGATGCCCCTGCTGCAACCTCGCCTAAA
>Ga0098041_1000716_pt1 | contig 13103 bp, 4 predicted proteins | sample 8_EtaG_FD_77066 | JGI IMG/M metagenome (GOLD analysis project Ga0098041, IMG submission 77066) | Marine viral communities from the Subarctic Pacific Ocean - 8_ETSP_OMZ_AT15162 metaG | ecosystem: Environmental > Aquatic > Marine > Oceanic | place: Pacific Ocean | collected 2015-01-08
AAGCTACCAACAGAAGCAACGTCATCCCACGCTGAACCGTTATACACCTTCATCTTGTTAGTGGCGGTGTCAAAGTAAAGATCACCTTCATCGTTGTTAGACGATGGTGCGGAACCAGCTATTCGATACCGACTATTAAAATCATTAATGTCATCGCTTAACTGTTTAACATCTGTTTCGCTTGTAAGAATCTTGTGATAGCTGTAAGTATTAGCAGTAGAAGTAGATACGACAATTAAACCAACACCAGCAGCTAATGTTTCTCCGTTTAGTGAACTAGGAAATCCATTAATAGTTACTGTCGTATTATCAACTCTTTTACCTGTTGTACTTACTCCAGATCCGTTAATTACTACACCAGCCGCATTGTTAATACTAACTACAACACCAGTCGCAGGTTGAGTATTAGGGAATGAAACCTCGTCAGCAATGGTAGTAAAACCACCAATAGCTGTTTGAGAACTAGCAACGTGAGCAGCAATAACTTTTGAAGAAGGTATCTCTGTATCGCTAGTTGTGTCTAAGGTTCCACTAGAAGTCTTAAAAGATTTACCAGCAACAATGTTTAGTTCAGCTGTACTAGCAGTAACTCCATCTAACTTATTAATTTCAGAGGTGTTTGCAGTAGCACCATCAAGGATATTAAGTTCTGTAGGTGTAGATGTTAAACCATCTGTCTTGTTTAATTCAGAAGCGGTAGCTGTAACACCGTCAAGTATGTTCAGTTCAGCAGTAGTAGAAGTTACACCATCTAAGATATTCAATTCAGTGGTGCTTAGAGTTGCTCCATCAAGTATTGCAGCTTCAGTGTTTGTAAGATTTCTAAGAGCATTAACTGTGTTAGTACTTGCTGCAGCCCATGTAGTTAAATTTTCATGTAAACCTTGTTTACCGTCTATCTGAGTTTGTATGCTTGATGTTACTCCATCAACATAATTAAGTTCTGTTGTAGTAGCTGTAACACCATCTAGAAGATTGATTTCATCTTTAGTTGCTGTTACACCATCTAAGATATTTAGTTCAGCAGTGGTAGAAGTTACACCGTCTAATAAGTTTAACTCAGCTGTACTTACTGTTGCTCCATCAAGGATAGCTAACTCTGCACTTGTTAAAGCTGCTAACTGAGTAGCTGCTCCAGACTGCATATCTTTAAGAGTTGCAATATCAGCATCTAGATCGACTCTTATTTGTCCACTTCCAGGGCTGTTATCAACAATAGATACACCATCACCACCTGAGACATCAGTGGTTAATGCTGTATCTATTTTAGCTCCTATTCTATTTTCAATAGCTTTAGTAGTAGCTACCTTAGTATCATCACTTGTATGCCAAGTTTCGGTACTATTAATTGTTTCGTCACCATCTTGCCATGCAGCATCTGCATCACGTTTGGCTTCCTGTGTAACGTATAAGTTCTGTAAGAAGTTATCGTTTAAGTCTTCTGACTTGATTGCAGAACCTGCATAGAAGGTGGCAGATAAGTTATCAGTTGCTGTATCACGATAGATCCTGATAGCAGCATTATTGGCAGGTGCAGTATTAAATTGTATTTCTGTAGCAGTGGGTGATCCAGCTGTATAAGTAGATGGGTTTACTACAGTACCATCGACACTAGCTTTAATGTCTGTGGTCTTTAGATATGGAAATGTAAATGAGTAATTGGTTTTAGAACCATTACCTGTATGTAAATTTTCAGTTACTGCCATTGTATGTTTGTGTTAAGTTACTTTACTCCGTATTTTAAAAATTCTTTTTTCTTCCAATTCTCTCTTGATTGCTGACCAGCTTCTTCGATCTTATTTTGACTCATTAGGTTCTTAGTTCTTTGCTTACCATAACCTAATATATCAATATGTTCGTATCGTGGATCATTTGCTAGTTTGTGCTCTGCTCTTGATTTGGCTTCATTAACAAGTTTTTTAAGTCTCTTGTATACAGTTAGTTGATTTCTAAACTGACCAACTTCTGCATGATCTTTACCTGAGTTAATGAATTGCCTTAACTTATCCAAATCTCCATTATAGATATCATTATCCATAAAGTTTTTTTGGATTTTCTTCCACAGCTGTTCCTCACCCATGAAGCGTCCAATAGCTTCTCTTGCTTCTGGTGAATATTTATTACCAAAGCGGTCTTTTTCTAATTCAGCTAAATCATTAAAACCACTATTTAATAACCATATTCTCCAAGGCTCGTTACCACCACTAACTTTAACTGGACTTATAGCATTTAAACCTCTTAATATAGGATTATCTATTTCTAAAACTTCGTCTCCAGTCCAATGATCAATCTTAGAATAACTTAGATCTTTCAATACTGTATTATTTCTAAGATAACCCCAGAAATCATTATGAATATCTTTCTGAGCATTAGTAATAGCCTTAGCTATAACACCATGCATACCAGATTGGAAAGAAGCAGCCCGTATGTTTTGTGCAAATAATCGTTTTAGACCACCTTCATCACCTCTAGTTAATGCAAGTAAAGGTTCAATACCTTGTAAAGGTGTGTTGTTAAGGTAAGTAGCTGATAATGTAAACGCTGCTTTATCTATAAAGTTTTGAGTCATATTTGCACCCAAAGCTGATTGATAAAAAGCTAGATCACCCATTAAACTAAAGAACTGTTCAATGATTGGAACACCTTTATAGCTGACCCATGCATTACCTATTTTTACAGTATTTGGTTGCCAACCTAATTTCATAAGTTTCATCTTTTCGCCATGATCAACAGGACCGTTACCTCTAATACCACCTGCTTGAGCATACATCCAAGCAATACCAGTTGTACCAGCAGCCATCATAAAACGACCTTCATATTCATCCCTTAAGTTTCTATACATAGCCATAGCATTAGGGGTTTCATCCCAGTTCTTAACGCCATGCTGTTTCATAACTTCTTTGATCTTTTTGATATCATTACCAGCTAGTAATAAATCTCCATATTTACTTATTCCAGGGATTGCTCCAATTGGTGTATAAGTCATTGCCAGTTTGATCTGGTTCATACTTGTACGTGGGAACATCATCAGACTTTTCAATGGTGGGTACTTATTTAATATTGGGTTGATTGCTTTACTAACTCCTTCTTCAAGGTTTAAAGCAATCTCACCTGATGCTAATTTAGCTGGTTCATCTTTCAACATGCCTTGTCTGTCAAACATGTTGCTATAATTAAGTTCTTCAGCTTCTTTTAGTTTGGCAGCAAAAAACTGTTCATCTACTTGTTTACCATATCTAGAAAATACTTCATCATAAGCTCTTAGTCTAGATTGAAATGTAGCCATAAAGGTATCAGTATAAGCATCAACTCCAGCCATTCCTGTAATACCAGTCCTGAGCCAAGGTTGACGAGCTATATTACGTTGAACTTTAGCCCATCCATACATAAAGTTATGTACGTGATCACCTTCTTTTTGCCAACTATCATGTATATCATCAAGAATTTCCCATGTATTACTATCTTCCATGACAAAATCTTTACGTGCTGCTTTCTGCATAAAGTCAGCATCACCATGAACTTTTTTCATCCTAGTAACAGCATCGTCTAAAGCTCTACTTGCAGTCTCAAACATGCCTCCATACATATAGATAACACGTTCTATTGGTTCAAGATCTTTAGTTAAAACTGAACGAAGAGTAGCACGACTTAATGCTGCAATAGGTTTACCAATTAGCATGACACCATTACCTACAGCTGCTCTTAATGCTGATACACCTGATAACACATTGTTATAGGTAACAGCCCAAGCACCTTTAGAAAACTGGTTCATCTGCCAACCACTAATTCCTAACTCTTTAGCTTCTCTATTCCATAAAAGTCCTAGTGGACTTAAATGATATTTGGTAAATCTATGAAGTTTCTCAAGAGTATCTATTTTACCATTAGTAGCATCGTAAGCCTTAGCTAGAGTACGTCTTAACTTTGGATTCTTAGAACCTGCTTCAGTTAACTGTTTAGCAAAAGCTTCCCAGTTCTCAGCTATTTCTTTTGATTTAGCTCCAAACTCATCTAAAGTAATTTGGATTATATCACCTGCATCTTCTCTTTCCCAAAGCGAGTTCAACCATTTAAGATCGTTCTTTCTTTCGTTTAGTTGCCAACCAGACGCATACTTAGAAATACCAACTTCATGTGTCAGTATTCCCATTTTATCTACAATATTCTTAAAGACTTGTTCATCGTCTAGTAAGTCTGCATATTTAACACTTGCTCCAGCTTTGGCTGATATCTCAGCACCAAGAGTATGCATAACTCTTGCAGATGTTTCAGCTACTTCTCTACCTATATATAAGCTCATCAAGTCATTAAGTGCAGTCATAGCTGCTCTCATGGCTCCAGCATTATTTAAGTAAGTAACTGAGTGCTCTTTCTGGAATTTATCTAATAAAGGTTCAGTTTTACGATAAGCTGTATTAGTTAAAAGCTCTCTAAGCTCATCACCAGTACCAGCCCTCATTATCTTGTTATAGATATCGTAAACTCTATGATTAATTACTCCAGTATTAGTTCTAAATGCTCCTTGGAATGCTTCATATGCATCTGCTTTTCTGACCTTTTCTACTATCTCACGTACTACATGACGTGATTTACCTAACTTCATGGCCTTTTCCATAGCAGGTGTATATGGTCTTGTTGGTACTCCTAGTGGATCTATCCAACCAGCTAATTGTCCATCAACATCTACAGCATTAAGTACAGAGAAACCTGGAGGTGTGTTAGCTATACCAGCTAGATTCTTTTCACTAGCTAGTTTCTGAGCAATATCTGGATCAAAGTTTTGAACCATAGGATCTCTAGCTATCTTCTCTAGTGCTCTTTTATCCCTAAAGATTTGCCTTTCTTGCTGTCTGGTTTTCATCCATGTTTCAGCAGGGACTGTTGCAGCTTGAGATGTTCCTGAGTTCTGTGCGTCAAGTATAATCTTACCTCTTTGTAAGGTAAGTGCTTTCTTTTGTACAGGATCTGTTGTATTAATAATTGCTGTATCTAAATCAACTAATGCATTTCTGGTTTGTTCATCAACATTTTCCATTAATGTTTGTTTTTTCCAGAGTTTTGATTCTTTTGAGAGAGGCTTTATTTTACCTAAAAGAGGTTTACCAGCATTAATACCATATCCAATAAGATCACCAGCACCTTGTAGAATCATTTCATCAGTAAATGCTAATAATCTATTAACATATGGATGTGTAGAATCAGCTTCAGCTAGATCAGCTACTGTAGGGAACATACCTTTTGGACCAAACATCCAAGGCATAGCCTTAGATAGTCTTGCAAAATTATCAGGGTGAGTAATAAGTCTATTCTCAGGGTTCTCACCATAATCAAGAGTTCCAGCAATAGCTCCATTGATAAGCATCTGACCGCCTACCCATTGAGCAGCGCCACTGATTCCTTTCAGATTTCTAGCAGCATGGTATTTAGCATACGCACCACCAGAGACAATACTAGGTATTACTACACTAGCTACTGATCTGAACTGTTTAGCACCTTCGTTTTTGAATCCTGTTACTGAGTCCCACGTGTCGTCTATACCGCCTAAACCTGGGATAACACCTATTACATCAAATGGTACATCTAACGCACCCCACATGGACGCATAAGCCCATTTCGCAGGGTTCCAGTCCATCTCCATCTCGTGATGAAATTCGTTGATCTGATCTCCTAGCTTATCTACGTCTTTTTCAAAACGTGTCATTGAGTTTGGATCTCTGATCTGCTTGAATTGGTTTAAGAACTTATCTGTTTCCTTAGATGATTCACTTGGTTCATATGGTGCAACTGCTCCACTTGTATCTGTGAGATCAGTTCTAATGGTATCTCCTCTAGGATTTTCTTTTGGTTTAGTTCTGTCTGCTACTATCTCTGCATCAGTCCGAGGATCAAGTATTAAATCCTGTTTATGTTCTAAATCATAATCTTTATTCATAGTTATCTAACCCCGAATTGATACATTTGTTCTAAATCTTCTTCAGTATATTGAACTTGATCTGTTTTATACCAACCTTTTCCTGGCATATATTTCCAACCTTTTTTTGATCCATTAGCTTTAAAATATGCATTACTGTTGCCTGTAGCCCAGACAAAATTTTGTGTACCATCCCAAACTATTTCATCTTTATTAACTACACCTTTAGATGCAGTAATCATTTCATTAATAGACTCTATTGTGCCTATATTGAAACCAACACTACCATCAGGAGCTTCGGCTAATAATATAGGATCAACTGGTACTTTATTAAGTTCTTCAACTACACCTTCAGACATAAATTGTGGTTCTCTTACGGACTCAGGACGATAAGTTAAGGTTATACCTTTTCTAACATCATCTAATGTAGATAGCTTTTCAATGAATTTTCTAGCTCCAGTATCTTTTGTATCTCTGTGCCAAGTCTTCATAAAATTATGCATCTGTAACGGTCCTCTGACCATAACAGCTTTACCTTCAGGGTCAACAGGATTTTCTTCAAACTTTGCATCAAATATACCTAAGCGTTTAGCTACTTCAACTTGAGCCTGAAATACATCATATTGACTACCAAAGTACTCAGGGTTTAAATCAGTAATTCGTTTTAAAATACGTGGGTATCTAAATGGATGACCATTCTGAATAGCATCATGTATTTCTACTAATTGCTTCTCTTTAAGAAATAGATAGTTATGTACAAGATGGTTCTTGTCATCTACCATTGCAACGGCTTCATCAGCTTCTCCAGCATTAAGCTGAGTAAAGTCCTCTACTGCTAGTTTTGTACCTGCAATAGCTTGTGGACTAAAATTAAGAAAAAAAGATCTGGAACCTTTTTTAGTTCCTTCCATAAGTTTACCCTTTTTTCCATAATATCCAAGTACAAAAGCACCTTTTCCATTTTCAACACCATCTTCAATTTCGTCTATTATTTGAGCAGAACAGTTTTCTGCATGACCACCATTAACAATACAAGCTTTAAATTTTGCTTTAGCATGTTTTTTAGCAGGTTCAAAACTTTCATCTATAGCACCTCCTAGTTTAATATCTTCTTTAACTATAGAGTTTTTTAAAGCACTTTCTATTCCATCTTTCCAATTCGTATCATAATCAGCAGCATTTATAATCTTTTCTCGTCTAGCTATTTTTTGACGCATTTCAAGAGTTTTAAACTCAGGAGGAATATCAGGTGAATTAAGATCCTCAGTTGTTAATGTGTAATCCGCTAATTTAGCATTATAATGACCTGTAGCCCAGTCTCCATCAAGTCTACCTTGTGGAGTCCATTCTAGATACTTACCTAATTCAGCTTCTAATTCAACAATACGAGAAGGATAACGCTCTGCTAACTTATTATATACAGCTTTAGCAGATTCAAATGAACCATCATAACCTGTACCATTTTTTACATCTTCAGCAGTTGGTTGGAAGTATTTTTTAGCTTTAGTTACATCGTTAGTGAAACGTATTCCTTCTGCTTTATCTTTATTCTCTTTGAGTTTTGTTCTGTTAGATGCTCTTTTTGCTAATAACTCAGGTATTCTATCAGTATAGTAATTATCATTACCTTGTGCTGTTCTAAGTGCTAGTTCTACATGCTCATCATTAGGGAATTTAGTAACATCTTCTAAATCAGCAATGACTGCATCTCTAGCTTCTTGATTAGTAAATACTGCTCCAGTGTCACGATTCCATCTTCTCTTATGTGAATCAAAAAGGTTATTTATTGATTGACCTGCTAACTCATAATTAACAACTTTAGCATTTAAGTTATTCTGTATAGGTAGTAAATTACCTTTAGCTCTTTCATCTGCTTTATCATATGCAACTACGTTTTCAGCTTGATTAAATAACAGAGCTTTTGCTGTAGCTACGGTTTCTAATCCTTCAGCAAGAAAATCTGTACTGATTGCTTTTTGTTTTTCAGGATCATATAAGTTATGAGCTTTGAGAAATTGAATCTCAAAATCCCTCATAAAAGCTTTCATCTCAGCAGGGTCGGTTATACCCCGTTTGATCATCTCTTGCTTTGCAGTAGGAACAAGATCTTTTAAAGCTAAATTTCCATAAGCTTTTAACCGTCCATAATCTGCTGCTTTGTTCTTAAATCTAACCCATTGTACTTCTTTAGGCTGGTAGCCTTCAGCTTGCATATTATCAGCAATAATTTCAAAGCCTTGGCCTTGTTCCCAGTTTGCATCTTCCATTAATTCAAGCTTTAACTTGATATCATCTGGAAGACCATGAGTCATATGGTAGTTATAAGAACCCTCCATTGTTGCAGACCAATCCTTTTGACGGATCTTCTGACCTGCCTCAAGAAGTGAAGGTGCAAATTCTACTAAAGAATCAAGAACACTTTTTTCATTAAGTATATTAGCTTTTTCTGCTTCAAAGTTTAATACTTCTTGTTTGACGTTAGTATTCATAGCAGACATTTTAGTCTTATAAATACTATCATCCATATTTATTTGTTTGAGATTCTGTTCTTCAGTTTGTTGAACCTCTTTTAAATTAGCCTCAGCTTTTTGATCTCTTTCTTTGATCTCTTTTAAATGTTTTTCTTCCTGTTGCTCATCTTCATCTAGCTTTGCTTTTAAAGAAGCTATCATGTATTGAGCATTAGGAATGTTGCTAAAACCCTTCCCCCTTGGAGGAGGGGTAAATTTTACTCTTCCCATTGTTAGTTAGTTAGGGGTTGTAAGTCCAAGTTGTTGTACCTGTTGGATAGTTTATTGAAGTTGTACCACCATAATTATTAGCTCCGTACCCACCTGTATCTGTACCTGAGTAGCTATTAGCAAACGCTGAAGCACCTGCAGAACCTGCTTGTGCTATTACTCCAAGCATACTTGGAACTTGTGTTGTAGCTACTCCAGGAATTGGTTGTGGTCCAAAGTCAAACTCCTCTAAAGCTCTAGGTAATTCGTACTCAGATAAAGGTGTTTCAAGTGGTTTTAAAGGTTTAATACCTTTAGATGGTTGTAGCATTCTACCTGCTTCTTGTTTTATTAAGAAATCATTTAAACGCATACGTCCATCTATTCTAGCATTTACCATATTTTCAGTCATTATTGCCATCTGTCTTCCTTGATCTGCAATCATAGACTGCATAGCTTTTACAGAACTTCTACCAGCTTGAGATTTAACAGCTGCTTCACCTTTTGCTACTATACTTGCAACAATATTCTCTTCGTTTTCAAACGCATATTGTTGACGTGTTGTAAATTCTTCTCGTTGTTGTTGTGCTATTCCAGATTCAATAGCTTTATTAGTAAAGAAATCTGATCGTCGTTTAAGTTCTAAATCATTTTTATATTTTAAATCTCTTATCTTTAGAGAGTGTTGGTAGTTTCTTAGATTGTTTTTATCTTGAAACTCAGCTCGTTTTTTTTCATTCCTTTGTTGAAGTTCGATACTCCTTATAATCTCATCTCTTTGAGCTATAAGTTTATCTTTATTCATCTCCCACATAGGAAGATCGTACTCTTCGTACTTCTTCTTCAGGAATGCTTCCTCTGCAGCCCTAGCTTTACTAGCTGATCTACGTGAAGATTGACCACCTAGAAAGCTAAATGCTGCTGATGCTAAAGCTATTTCCCATGACATATTTAAGTCCTCTTATAAAATCTTGGTGAGTAGTTTCCTTCCCACATCATCGAGTTGAGAGAGACGGGAAATGGTGAGTCAGTAAAGACTCGTAAGTTATAATTATTATTACGTTGATGTATAGGTATAGTAACAGTTCTAGATTCATCAAGTGGTACATCATCAGCTAAATACATATTTGCATTTGATATTGGTTCTAAGAAATACCATTCATCTATGTATATTTCTAATTCATCTTCATTGTATATAAAGATGTTACCAGTAGCAGAAGGTGGGGCTGTGTTGAAACTTATATACTTACCTCCAGCAAAGACAAAATCAGTAGTCAGTACACCACCAACTTTAACTTTAATGTTAGCTGTACTTTCTATATCAAAAGTATAAGCAAACAATTTAGTAGTACCATTACCATTAAGTGTGGTTTGTTTAAGTAGTGAATTTCCTAATCTTATTTTTGTATCACTTTGAAAGCTAAAATCAGTAGTACTTTTATTATTGATTTTAACTTTAATTTGATTTCTATCAATATAATCTAGATCTGGTTTAGACCATTCGTAATCTGTGTAAACATCATTACCACTATTATCTTTACAATTGTTTTTAAACATTGTATAAGTCTTACTAGCAGCAAATCTACCTGTAGCATTAAGCTTAAAGCCCATTATACCAGACAAACCTACATCAAATTTACATCTAGAAACAGTTAAATTAGCAGTAAAATCAGGTTGTACTCCTTTTTCTCCTAAATCAACATATAGTTTTGGTAAATGTAAATCGAAATCATAAGCATAACCTACATACACATTACTAGCTATACTAGATAAATTCTGTTCAGGTACAATAAAGAATGTACCATCTGAATCTGTACCTACTTCAGCTTCTACAACATAACCTGAGTTATTAAACGTACCAGCTGCAGTTGTACCAGATACTATAACTAAATTCTTTTTATCTGTAAGGTTAGCATAAGGTATATAACATTTGGATCTAGTATTAGTAGCATCCCAGACAACAGTCTTTTCACTACCACCAGATAAACCATTTGTGGCTTGTGCATATAGATCCATACATGGGTTAATCTTCTGACCCTGTGCGTTGGTTATGATAGCTACCTCTGGACTCTGAGTTAGGTTTGATTTCGAGATAGTGTATTGATTACCTTGTTTAGTAACGCAGTACATATCATCTTGATCAACAGCCATAGCCTGAACAGTTCCAGCTAATTTCCATTTAAACCAAGATTCCATTAACTTCTCTTCCCCATCAGAATAGGTTCTATAAAAATAGATCTCATCACTATTCTGTGCAGACATAGCAATGAACTCATTCTGAATACTAGCTATAAACGTATCTACATCAATCGTTATCCACTCATTTATAACACGACCTATATCTAATATATTAGGGCTTTCACCTAAACCTTTAGTCTGCATAGCAAATACTCTAACAAAGTTAGGAGTTTTACTAAGGAAATTCATGTGAGTACCAACATCTATCGGATCAATATCATCACTCATTTCCATGTTAGATATTGGTCTGATCTTAGTTGCTTGAGGTGTTAGTGGACCATCATCAGCATAGATTAGAAACTGTTGGTTTTTAGAAAATAGAATTAAACCTTGTCTGGCTGGTTTAATTGCGTGTAGTTTAGTCGGTCTTACTGATGCACAGTTAACATCTACTGGATCACCAGGAGTATGTGTTCTAGCTGATACTGCGTATAGCTCATAAGGTTCTTTAGCTCTACTTAGGATAACATTATCTTCAGATAAGAAACCAAGTCTATCATCATGGAAGAAAGTTCTTTTGATTGTTTTTCCTACAAAGCTAGGGTGTGCATTTGTAAGACTATCACCTACAAGCCTATCACCCCAAGGAATTTCTTCAAGTACAAAAGCATTAGTACCTGTATTCCTTAATCTGTGAGGCATTGTAGATTTGGTTAAACCTGGAGATTGGTTATGACCTATACCTTCTTTCCAATAACCTGAACCAGCTGCACCATTATCTGCTACAAACTTAGCATAGTAGTTATCTTCATCATATAGAGGTGAGTTAACTATAGTTACTATATGGTTATGGAATGAGTTAGGAGGTAGCCAAGATTCGTTAGAAGCCCAGTCTTGGAATACAGTAATCCTTTGATTATCAGCACCACCTTTAACCTCAAGGGTGAATGGTGTTCTAGTTGAACTAACTACATAATCTAATTGTAGAGATGTACCGTGTTTAACTACATCAAAACCAGTTATATTCTTTGCTACAATTGCAGCTTTAATACCATCTAATACAGCATCGTAGTCATCACTTGCACCTGATGTATAAGTGCATGTTTGTATACCACCTTTTTCATTTACAATAGCTGTACCGCCTAGCTTAACTTCAAAGCTAGTGCTCTGTATAGAAGCTTCTAATTGCCCAAGTAAACTAAGTAATATTGTTCCTCTACTTTGAGCTACAAAGTCTGTAGCATCAGCTCGTGCAGTTACTGTTACTGCATCATTACAAATAATGGTTGCATCCTGAACAGTTAATACGTCATAGTTAGTCTTAGAAGTTCCACTTAAATAAGCATGTGCTGAACCATTAGTTACGGTACATACAGCTCCAGTGTCTGCATTCCATACATGTAAGCTTCCATTAGTACTACCAGATTTAGGTATAATACATCCTATATATCTAGTATCTACATCTCTATTAATATAAAACCATTTAGCATTATCTAATGATGTACCACTATAATCAGTACCACTAGAGTTTTTTAACTTTGCTAAAAATTTAAAACCAGGACGTTTGGTCATACCTAATGTTACATCAGGTAAGCCATTAATACATTCACTTACTTGACCTGGAAATTTCTTACTGTCGGGTTGTTTCGATACACCACTTAGGTAATTAGTTACCCTTTGTGTAATTGCTGCCATTATCTTCTAAGTGCATGATAAGGTTGATATCCGACATAAGGGTGTGATCCGTCAGGTTCCCCAAAGAATGAATAATCACCTTGGGTTGTTTCATACTCAAGAGCCATAGCTCTCATGTATGCTTCTTTTTGTTGTAGTATTTGATACTGAGTTTGATCTCCAACAATTCTACTAGACGTAACAGTAGCTGCTCTAGCTGTTATATAGTCTTGTATTGGTCGTGGTAAATCTACCCAATCAAACCACCATAGAATATCGCATTCTACAGTTTCATCTGTCCATTTCTCTGTATGGTTTTGTTTGTCATATAATTTACCATTTCTTATAATTGCTTTTTTATCACCTGCATTAGCTTGAGTAAGATCAATTTGTAAATAATTACTTAAGATTGGAATTTCATCATTAGCATCAGGTTCTATTGGAACATGAGCTTCTTTGTTAAAAGTCCATCCTTCACTCTGTACCTCTCTAGATATTTCTAGTAAAGTTTGGTATGCAATCGCAACGTCTGGGTTGGTTTCATCCAAAGTGGTGACTGGAGCCTGACCACAAGCCATGAGTATTTGATTTATTGCAGGTAATTCTTGAGCAGCGTTAGT
>Ga0098041_1000717_pt1 | contig 13088 bp, 14 predicted proteins | sample 8_EtaG_FD_77066 | JGI IMG/M metagenome (GOLD analysis project Ga0098041, IMG submission 77066) | Marine viral communities from the Subarctic Pacific Ocean - 8_ETSP_OMZ_AT15162 metaG | ecosystem: Environmental > Aquatic > Marine > Oceanic | place: Pacific Ocean | collected 2015-01-08
AGAAACAGCAGGTAGTATTGCAGTAACTATAGCTATGGTAGTTGGTATGTGGTATACATTGCAAGCAGACATTGAAGAAGCTAAAAAATTACCAGAACCAGAAGTATCACGTATGGAATACGATCTAAAGGATCAGATGGTTCGTGATTCGATTATGAATACAGAAGAAAAAGTAGAGAAACTTGAAGAGAAAGTAGATTCTGTTAAAGAAGATACAAGAAGTATTAATGAAACTCTTCTTAACATGAATAACAACTAATGGGGTTTAAAGATGAATTATTATTATGGTATGGCATGGTTGCTTGGTTTATTACTATGGCAATCGCCCTTATACTCACAGTCCGTTAACTTAGATAGTTTTCAAGATGTTCAAGCATTAAATGTGCAAAATTGTGCAGTAGTGCAAGTAAATGCATCATGGAACTATAAGAATAGGGTAGAGGTAGAAAAGTTAGCTAAACTTTGCTATGTTGCTGAAATAGATTTAAATAATAAAGCTATTGGAGCAGTTATACAACAAGAGTGGAAAATAAAAGTAGTACCTACTATACTTATATTTGAAAACGGAAAAGAAGTAATGAGATATGAGCCAGGTATAAGTATGAGATTTGATCAACAAGAAGTTTTTGAAAAAATTAAAAAAGAGATTAAATAATTAACGTTAATTATTAACTTGTAATATATTATATATTTAATTATATTAACGTTAATGGCAAAGGTATTTAAAAGTCAAGAGGTTTTTAAGAAAACCAAGAAAAAAACTAGACAAGGCATGTCTAATTTAACGAAGTATGGTACTAAAAATAGTAAAAAGTACTATAAAAAAAGGTCAGTAGGCCAAGGAGGATAATATGCCAACAAGACAAACTTACGCTCAGCGTAAGGAAGCTGCCGCTAAAAGAAGAGCAGCATTAGCAAAGAAACGTAAGGCTGCAGTTAGTAAAATAAAAACTAAAGCTAAATCAGTAGGATCTAAGATAAAGAGTGCTGTTAAGAAAAAAGCTCATAAGGTTGCAAGTAGAGTAAAAGGTGCTACAGCTAGATACCAAGGTACTACAGTAGATCGTAAGACAGTTAGAGGAGTCACCAAAACTAAAGGTGGTAACTACCCTAAATATGCAAAAGGATCTGCTAAAGGCAAGGACTTTAATTCTAAGTTAAGAGCAGCTCGTAAAAAGAAGCAGAAAACTATGACTTGGGATGGTCGTAAATACACCACTGGAGTTAAAAAAACAACTAGAAAAGGTAACACATATACTAACGTAGTTGGAAAAGGATCAAGATTGAAGAACGTGAGTTCTAAAATGAAAGCAAATGCAGCAGCTAGACGTAAAAAAAGAGCAGCTAAAAAGAAAAAATAGGAGAAGTAATGGCTAAAGATAAAGCAATAGAACTAAGTTTAATGGAAAAAGCTGAACAAGATATGCAAAGCATGGTTGAACAGCACAACGAACTTGTCAATCAGTTACAAGAACTGAATGGTAGGCTTACTGAAGTTAAACAAATGATAGTTGAACATCAAGGTTATATGAAGGGTTTAAAAGCATGTAACGATGGATGTGAAAAAGATGCCTAAATTAGACTTAGTAACTAATATTATTGACAAAGTTGCTGGTCATGTAGATAAGTTTACATTAGACAAGCAAGAAAAAGCTGAATTAATTGCAGAAATTAATAAGGCTCAAATGGAAGTCAATAAAGTTGAAGCTGGTCATACATCGAGGTTTGTCAGTGGCTGGAGGCCCTTTACGGGCTGGATTTGTGCCACTGCACTCGGGTATCACTACATATTACAACCTCTTTTAACTTTTATTCTGTATTCATTTGGACACGCAATAGAATTACCAGTGTTTGATATGACTACATTAACTACAGTACTTCTTGGGATGCTCGGTCTCGGGGGGATGCGTAGTCTAGAAAAAGTTAAAAGATCAGCTTAAGGAGAGTACATGAAACTCAAAAACCGTGGTATTATTATACCAGACCAGCATTATCCGCTAGAGGATAAGGCTGCAGTTAATTGTGCAGTTAAAGCAATTAAGAAGATTAAGCCTGACATCTTTGTTAATTTGGGAGATGTGGGTGAGTGGGAGTCAGTATCTGCGTGGAGATATAAAGATAAAAAATTACCACCACTAGAATACCAGACTCCTTTAATAGATGAAGATATACGATTAGTAAACGAAGGACTAGATGTTTGGGATAAGGTATTGGAAGAAGTTGGATGTAAGAAAAAGTATTTACTCCAAGGCAACCACGATCTCTGGTTGGATAATTTTGTTGTTAAGTATCCCTATATGCATAGGTATAGTTTTGTTGAGGCGTGTAAGATAAAAGAAAGAGGATATAAATATAGTGAATATAATCTACCTATACAAATTGATAACCTCACTTTCTTTCATGGTGCCTATGCAACTACGTATCATGCTAAAAAACATCTTGAAGCATACGGAGAGAATGTAATTTATGGACATACACACGACCTTCAAAGACACACACTTACAAAATTAGGTGGAACAATAGGAGCGTGGTCTTTGGGTTGTTTAAAAGATATGTCTCATGAAAAAAATAAATGGCTAAAAGGTAGGCTACACAATTGGGTGCATGCATTTGCAGTAGTTGATTGGTTTACTGATGGTACATTTAAAGTAGAAGTAGTGGAAATAGTAAATGGAAAAACAAGTTTGTGGGGGGAAATAATAGATGGCAATGAAGACAACTAACAGTTTAAAAGGTAATCCTTGGAACTCTACAAATGATAGAAGATTGCACAATGCAAAAGGTAAGCGTGCATCTATGAAGATGAAAGGAATGAAAACTCGTGCCCAAAGAAGTATTAGACTTAAGAAATTTTAGTGGAGGATTAAATAACAATACAAATCCTAGGGACTTAGACACTTCAGAATTTCAAGAAATAACTGGATTAAGTATGGAAACACCAGGTAAATTAAAAATATCTGGTTCTGTTGCCGACTTACCTCATGTTAGTTCTGCTGATGAAGAAAAGTTTACGACTACACTAAACCATGGCAATGGATTGTTTCACTTTAATAGTGACAGAGATCCAAACAATGGAGCTTTATCTAATACGGAACTTTTATTAATTAATGATTTAGCTAATCATAAAGTAAAAGTCTTTGATAAAACAGATGGTGCATACGAAACTGCTTCCGATATAGACTATGGGTCAACAGCAACTACGGTAGATTATTATGCTGTAGATGGGCAAGTTCGTGTATCTGCAAATAGTCAAGATAATACAAATAATCAAAACAAATGGTATGGCTATATTAATCGTGTGTATGATTATGGCAATGATGATGTACATGCTCATATAATACAAAATGTAAATGCTTTTACTGTAGATAATGCATATCCAGCACCATTAAAAAGTGGAACTCATTCATCTCCAGAGGGTTATGGGTATCAAGTAAATCAATTACAAGATTACCAAGTTGGTAATACAGATTTTTATGGTACTCCTAATAGTCAAACAGAATTACTGTTTAATAGAAATGCTTCTATTTGGACTGTTGCAGCAAGTGAAATAACTCCATCTGGTACTAACAAGTTAGATACATTAGCAACAGCATTTAAAACTTCCTATACTGGATGGTCAGATGGTTATGGTCCTCTAGGTTTGTATATGTGGTTTAATCCAGCAGATCAAGGTACAGCTGACGAAGCTGGTGCGAATATTACAGCCTATGCTAATAGCTTAAATAAAAAATATAGTATATGGGTTTCTAATATTTATGATGATCAAGAATCTAACCCTACGCATGTAGGATATATTAAACAACCTCCTACTTTAACAGCAGATAGAAAAAGAAAACTTTATTGGTCTGTTATCGGTAGAATACCAAATAAAAAGAGACAAACAGGTTTTAAGGTTTATTGGGCTATTGATGAAGATGATATAGTGGGTATAAAATATTTATTTATTGAAATAGATTTCGAAAAAGGTATTAGACAGCCAGGTACTGACGTGTATACTAAGATGGGTATGACCGTACAAAATAATTCTGGTAATATTAGTGCTGATGACGAAAAAATGTATGCAACAGGATCTTCTTTTTCCACTAATCTTACACAATCAATAAGAGGTTCTTCTAATATACAAACACTATCTATTCTTGAGCCTTATGTTGAAAGAGGATATAATCCAATTGGTAGGGCTGGTACGTGGTATAAAACATCAGTTATCCTAAATAGAAGAGCATATGTTGGTAATATTAGGTATTATGATATAAATAATAAGTTGCAAACCGCTAATGATACAGTCTTGAAATCAGAAGTAAATGAATTTGACACATTTGATAGAGATAAAAGATTAGACGTAGAAATAAATGATGGTGACGATATTATAAAACTAGCATCAGTAGGTAGTAAATTGTTAGAGTTTAAAAGAAATAGTTTATTTGTTATTAACTGCAGTAGAGACATAGAACAATTAGAGGCTACCTTAAAATATAAAGGTTGTGAAAAAGATTATCATGTAGTTCAAGCGGAAGGATTTGTTGCTTGGTTTAATAAGTATGGAGTATTTCTATATGACGGAGAGCAACTAAGAGATTTATTAATAGGACCTACTGGTCAAAAAAGATTTAAAGATTGGAATACACAGTATTATAGCGATGATGCTTTAATAGGTTATGTTCCAGATAAACAAACATTAATTATAGCAAATCCAGCGATAGGGAGCTTAAATAATAATCCTAGTGGTGGTATACTAGAAATTGATTTAAAGACGCTAGGATGGTCATATAGTGCGTCAAAAGCTAATGCTGTAGATGTATCTAACTTTATTAACGTTAATGATGGAAAGTTGGTGTGGTTTGAAAAAGATGGGAATGATATTGAATTAAAATACTACAATCCAGAACCTTCTTTAAAGGGCGGGGGAAATACTACTGTATCATTAAAGACTCCAGCATTTGATTTTGGAGATCCTAGTAGAGATAAAACTATTACTACGGTATATATTAATTATAAAAATGGTGAAGATATAACTGTAAAAGGATTTACTGATGTAGCAGCAAGTAACGATGGCTCTGCATTTAGCAGTGTTACATTGGGAACATTGGCAGGAAATAATGATACTACCAATAGAAATGCTAAATTTAAGGTAAGAGGTATAACTTCTGCTTTTAAAAAAGTTAAAACATTTGGTTTAGAGTTATCTGGCTCGACAGATCAGCAAGATTTTGAATTGAACGATATGCAAATAGTTCACAGAATAAAGACGGTTAAATAATGGCAAAAGCATTACAAGGAAATAAAAGGAAATATACAGAAAATCTATACAGTGAATCATACGCATCTAATGCGAGTGGTAAAGGTTCTATTGTAAGTACTGCAACAAAAACAAATGACTTAGATCAAAAGGTAAATACGCAAGTAAAGATTACTACTAAACCTGCGAATAGAGACGGATCACCTGGTGATAGAAGATTGGTTAGAGAAGGAGACACTGTGTATATATATTATAAATTAGAATCAGAATGGTTTAAAACCGAATTGGAGAAAGCATAATGGCAAGTTTAATAGATGTAGCTATGGCACAACACGATACAGATGTGTCAAAAGAAGAATTGAAGATGCAACAAAAGATAGAAGGTAGTAAAACGATTAAAGCTTTAGATGATTTTACCGCTATGTCCGAAGGTGCAAAAATGGGTTTGAGCGTATACGATATGGGAGCTAATATAAAATCTGCCGCTCAAGGTTTTAAATTTAGAAGAGATACTAGGAGACAGCATATAGATAAAGGTGTAGAAGGTGGAATGACTAAAAGAGAAGCAAGGCAAAGCTGGCGTGAAAAAGGTAAGCCAGAAGCATTAAAAAAATTAGGAGATGCTAGAAGTTATGCTTCAAAAATGGAGATGGCTGGAAGTGAATTGAGTGAAAGCACTTTAGTATCTATGTATTTAGAGGGAACTAATGTAACATCTACCGCTGTGAATTCTTCAGGTGAGATCGTAGTAATAGACGATAAAGAAAATGGAACTCCAACAAATGCAGGAGATTATACAGACGTGCAAAATATGGGAACTGCAAAAGATGCTATTCCTAATAACTTGCAATATGGACAGCCAGGATATTTTGGAGTTAACATGGTAAATAAATTTCTGAACTGGAGATCTAGAAGAAGAGAAGAAAAAAATAAAGGCGGCGGCGGAGGTGCTGGATAATGTTTGGTTTTTTTAAAAAGAAAGATCCATTCATGGAGAAACTATTTGAACATTTAAAAGATCGTGAAGGATTTAAGCAAAGTGTTTATTTAGATACATTAGGTAAAGCTACTTGTGGTATTGGACATCTTTTAACTAAAGATGAGAAAGAAAAGTATCCTGTAAAATGTTTAGTACCAAATGATGTTATAGATGAATGGTTTAAACAAGATGTAGATACAGCTTTAAATGCAGGTAGAAGAGATGCTAAAATATTTTGCACAGACAATGATGATGTTATAATAGGTTTAGTATCTGTTAATTATCAGCTAGGTGCTAGTTGGAGTAGAAAATTTCCTAAGACATGGAAACATTTAGCACATAGAGAATATGATGAAGCAATACAAGAGGTGTTATATAAAAATCCACCAGATAAAGAACCATCAAATTGGATTGAGCAAACACCTGTAAGAGTAAAAGATTTTATAAAAACAATTGAATTATTAAAGGAGATTCATAATGGCAAGAGCTGAACAGTTGCAGAAAGCAAATAAAAAAAGAAAGCAAGATGAGTTAGAGCAAAAAATGCACGAAGAAGGAATGGACTCTGGTGTTTATAGAGACGGTTGGGAGTATAAACAATTACCACCAGAGAAGGGTTTATACCACGAGCCAGAAGAAGGCGATGATACAGGTGGAACTATGTACAATGATGATATGGACAAACGTCCAGATACATTAATGGTTAATAAGCCTGAGGTAGATCCTCTAACTAAAGCAAAACGTAAAGCACAGGTTGATATAGCACCTCAATTCGGTGACGTTTTTTGGATGCGTTCTGTATCTCCTAATGTAGATTTTAAACATTTGAATAAACTTACTAAGAAAAAGGAGAATGTATAATGGGTTGGCAAGTAGCAATGGCAGTAGGTGGTGCAATACTTGGTGGTTTAGGCTCACGAAGAAGAAGACGTGAAGAAAGAGCTAGAAGATCTAGGGAAAAAACTGTTGCACTTAGAACTCAAAAAAGTTTACAAGCATCAGTAACAGATATAAGAAAAAAATATCAGCAAGAAGCTGGATTCATGAGACAGGGTTTTGCAACGCAGCAAATGTCTGGATTACAAGCTTTCGGCGTAGAGATGGAAGGTGCAAATCAACAGATTGGTAGTACGGGTTTGGCTTATGGTGGTGGAGCAGAAAGACGAAAATCTTTATTAGAAGAATCTATGCTTTTACAACAGCAAGACGAATTTACAAACGTGCAAAGAGATTTTGCGCAATTAGGTAGACAACAAATGTCAGAAATGAGAGATGTTCAGGTAGGGTTGTTAAACCTAGAAGCACAATCAGCACAGAGAGGTTATAGTATACCTAGTCTGGGAGCTGATTTCATGAAAGGAAAACAAACTAACTTAGGAGGAATGGTATAATGTCAAATTTATCATACACAGACAATTTTTTAAATTCACTTTCTAGAGCTAGCAATAGCGTTACAGGTTTAGTTCAACAAATAAAAGAACCTAGTTACGAAGAAAAGGCTAGAATAGATACTGAATCAGAGAAAAGTATATTAGAAAAACAGGGTGAAGTAAGAAAGGATACTGAAGGTTATTTACTTGGTGAAAAAGCAGGCTTTGATAAGATGCTATTGAACATGGAAAATATGGCTGACTATGAAATAGCAGCATTAAACGCTGTTACTTCTATGAAGATTCAAGGTTTAAAGGGAGAGCAAGCATTAGCTCAATTAAAGCACACAACTGCCGAAGAAATGAGAGATGCCCAATTTCAATCACAAGCTGCATTAGCTGCTGTTGACTTTACTTATGGAAGCTCTATATCTAATCCAGAAGAAAATCAAGGAGAAGGATTCTTCGGTACATTGGGCGGCTTAATACCTGGTCAGGGGACTTATGCTAGATGGGCAAATTGGGATAAGGATAGAACAGAGCAGTCTATGCAAGAATTTAAAGTGCAATCAGACCTTATGAAGACTCAGGGGTATATGATGTTAAAAGAATATAAAGCAAATCCTGACTCTCCAATGGTACAGCAATATAAAAACTTATTATTAGATGGTATTTCTACTGCAGAAAAACTATCTGAAAACTCTGCATATCAAAACTTCGATGATCAGACACAGTATTACAATAGAGAGATGGATACTATGACTAACATGCTGGATATGCTAGAGGACTAATGTTAAATATCTATATAAAGAGTCTAAACAGAAGTTTAGAGAACGGCTCTATTACAGAGTCTATGTATGCTAAACAACTTAAGAACTATTATGATGTTCAAGGAGAGTTGTTAGATCACACTACTTTAAATTATGTTGAATCAAAGTTAAACGAACTTAACATTCCGTTAAGCAATGTTAAATCTACTGATGGTGTTATAAAGCAAGCCGTATCTGGTTTGCTAGAAGGGTTTACTACTCTTGGTTTTGCAGATAAACCTGATACTCCTATGGAAAAAATAGTAAATAATGTAAGTCACCTTATTGGGTTAGCACCTGGTATTGTGTTAGGTGGTGGTCGTATGTTAGTAAGTGCATCCAAAACAGTAGGTAATGCTTTAATTAGACGTGGTTCCTTAGAAAAGAATAAAAGCCTTGTAAGGATGGGTAAAGCATTAGAAGCTAAATCAGAAGTATACTCAAAAAGCAATTCAAGGGCTCAAAAGTTTTTAGGAAAAATAGCTGATAAAATGAGGTATGTAAATAAGGATGGTAGTATAGACCTTAACCTTAGAAGTGCTCAGCCTACAGCCTTAGACCCTAGAAGAAGTAAATCTATCTATGAATTAAAATCTATACCAGGTAAAATATCGGAAGTAGTGCAAAATAATGCATTGGCATTTATGGGAGAGAATAAAGCTAAGGGGTTGGACTTTATGACAAAAGGTTTATTACGTGGACAGTTTAGTGAAGAAGCGGTAGGTAGAATTTTACACGAAGCTGGTCACGTAGGATTGTTAATGGCATTCTCTAACCATCCTTTAGCAATGAGAAATGAAGGCGGATTATCTGCAGAAGGTGTAAAAGCTATGGCATTTGCTGGTATGCATGGAGCTCTAGCTGGTGGTATATTTGGTAGTATTGGACAATACGCTAATATATCTAAATTAATGACATCTACTAGTCCAGCTATGGTTAGGACTGGGGAAAATTTAATTAGAAAAACTGCTAAAGCTTTAGCTACTAAAAACAGGGCTGATTCAGAACAGTTTATTAATACCATAGCAAGAGGTACTGCAGGTGCTGGATACGGTGGTATAACAGCATCAATAAACGATTTACCTGTAGAAGAACAAATATATGAAACGTTAATGGGTGTATTCTTTAGTGTCAATGCTAGACCTACATGGGAAGCAAAAGCTACTAAAGATATAAACACCTATTCAAATATGTTTAATAGATTGCACTCTACCGATAAACAGAAAGAATTATTAAGAAGCCAAGATTGGTTCGTAAGAGAAAGTAAAGATTATCAAAGATATTGGGAAAATCATTTTGACACTATAAGAGAACAGCAACTTACAAGCAATGAACATTTAAGTGATTTAGTTCAACAGAGGATATTGAGAGTAGCTAGAGATTTAGAAAAAGATGGCAAAATTAGACAAGAAGAAATTAATGCTGCCCTAGAAGGTAAGAGCACAAAAGAAGGTGCCTTAAATCTTTTAAGTTCATTAGTAGAATTTCGTAATAATTTAAGGGACCCTAATTATAATATGAATATAGAAATAGACCCTTACAAACCTAATGAATTTGTAGATATGTCATGGCTTACACAGGCTTCAAACTGGAGAGACACCCAGACGAGAAGTAATATGGCAGATTTCCCCTCTCATAGTTTAACAGAAGTTTTTAAAAGAGTTAATACTCAGTATGGGGAAAGAGTTGGTAAGCAGCAGTTCGTAGGGGATGTTACAAGTATATATAATAGACTTATTGAAAATAAGAGATATTATACTATCGACCCTAGAACAGAAAGACGTGTAATAAATGTTGATAAATTCGTACAAGAGATTCAAAAAAAATACAAAGAGTATGACTGGAAGAACGATCAGAATGGAACAAACGAAGCAAGAAGAATTGCTTTAAGATTTGATTTTTTAAGAGAAGCTAAAAAGGATTATGTGATTGACTTTACAGATGGTTCTCCTACAACTAGAAAAGTAGGTAAGCCTAGCCCTACCCCAAAACAAGATCCACAGAAAAATAGTGTATCTAAGTTAACCGCTGGTAATAGAGACTCTTTTAAAGGTTTTAGTCATATGAACTTGGAAACTATAAGTTATATGCAAGTTTACGACAATGCTACTGGTAAAAAGATATGGGTTTCTCCTCTAAGTAGACAGGTTTGGATAAATGACAAGGGTCAACTTCAATCAACTCCATATGTAAGAGAAAAGCAATGGATAAAATTTGAGAAAGAACAGCTAAATAAAAAAGGAAAATTTGTTTATGGAGGTATTTCAGATACAGGTAGATTAGATGTAAGAACATACCCATGGCAAGGCCCTCCTGCTAAAGGAAAAAAAGAGTCTCCATATCATTGGAATAATACAGCTATAAATAATATTCATAAAGCTATATATCTAGAAATACGTAAAACTAAAGAGGGTAGAGAATGGTATCAGAACTTATCTGAAGAAGTAAAAGATATGAATAAAAATACCAAAGAAAATACTATTGCTACTATGATATATAGAATGAGAGAGCTAGGTATAATTACAAAACAAACACAGCTGCATACTAAAAATTTAAAATGGATAATATCTAAAATACCATCATATTTTAAAGCAGAAAGAGCAGCTGGAGGATATGGAAACGAATCTAAGTCTCAAAAATATTTAAAATTAATGGACGTTTCAGACATTACTTTTTTAGAAGGTAAAAAATTAGGCCTTAAAGATGAAAAAATGAAAGGTATAATATTAGAAGATTTAAATGCTAGAAAGATAAATGATTCAGAAACAGATGGAACTATTATATTAGATGCTGTAATATTTGACAAGTTGGTTAATTATATGGGAGGCGACAATGGTACAGGAATGGGTAAAGGAAGCCTGTATTCACCCCCTAGAGACGGTAACTCCTTAATGATAGGTAAGTATGCTTACGCTAGAGCTGATAGAGCTGATATGGCGTATATGAAAAAAGAAGGTTTGCAGTACATTATCTACACTTCATCGGCCAAGCATTTTGGTAATAGACCTGTTAATTATTTAAATGGCGAGAATTATGACCCTAAAAAAGCAACAATCGATCAAAATGTATATCCAGAGAAGCCTGAAACAGTAGAATTGGAGACAAAAGATTTTACTTGGAGTATAGATATAAGAGAAAAAATTAATGTTACTGGTAAACTTAACATGATGCAACAAATGTTTTTAAATGCAAATGGAGTACAGTTTGATAAAGATACTCCTGTTGGTAAAAACTTCTATGATGCATGGGAAACTCTTTTAACTGAAAATGTTAAGGGGAATCCTAAAGTAAATAAGGCAGCCGAGAAAGCATTGAAAGCTAAAAAGAGAAAAAATGAATCGAAAAAAGCGTTTGAAAAAAGACAGAGTTGGGACAATCTGAATATAGATGAAATTAGTATTGACTTAATTGATAGTGTGGTATCTTCAAGAACCAAACATCCTGCGTTTAAGAGTATACTTGAGCACTTATATTATGAGAGCAAACATAACATAACTTTAGACTTAGAAAAAAGTATACAAGAGCAACAAAATGAAAAACACGTAGGGCAACATTTGCAAGATGGTGATTTTTCTTTACCAGCACTTATGGAACGTGGTAATACTGTATTTGTAGAAAAAACTTTAAAAAATTATATTATATCTAGAATTGTAAGACCTCAAGTACAGAATAGTTATTCTAGTATTTTAGCACCATATGATTGGAAATATTCATTAAAAAAACAAAAGTATAGTGAAGCAGATAAAGGTTTAGCGGATAATGAGTTTATGTTATGGTCAGGTGCAGAAGGAAGAATGTATGTAAAGAACCCTGAAACAGGGCGTAATATGAAATTAGGAGACTGGTGGAAAAAAATGAAGCAAGTTCTCGATAATGACACTAAGCAAAAATTTGTTAGAGATTTTTCTAAGAAGGGCGGTAAAGCAAAAAGACAAGCATGGTTAGATTCTCAATATGCAATTATAAATCGTTCTCCTGTTATGACCGCTGGTAATATGAGGGCTTTAAAATTTGTAGGATTTGCTCGAGGTAAAGATAAAAAAGGTTTTGCACTTATTACTAATAGTAGAAATGATATGATGTTAGGTGGTGCTGATAAAGATATTGATAGTGCTCACTTGTCTTGGGGTATGCCCAATGCTATTAAAGAAGGATATAAACAAAATCACGTTCAGTTTGAATTTGCTAAAAATTTATTAAAAGAAGATTTAACTCCTGAACAACAAGAGATAAAGGCAGAGGGACAAAAATTGTATGACAAAATAATACGCTTACGACAAGGTTCTTCTCCTGGTGTTGGAAAAAAAGGGCAGCTAGAATTATTTAGTCCTCAAGAAGTTGACCCTGGATTAAGCCTATCAGAGAAAAAACTGTTAGAAAAAGCTACGAAAGAGTATTGGGAATGGCTGAAAAAGAATGAGAAAAAATTACCAGGGAAGGGAGATTACGATTTAAAAGACGACAAGTTTATTAAAGATACTATCGGTATAAGTGTAGAGAAGCAAGACAAAACTCCTTTCGGTATCATACATTTTGGTAATAAAATTAAGGCATCCGAAGCGTCTACTTATGGTAAAGATTCTTTAGGTATTATAGATAATGGCTTTACAGCTCTAAAGCAAATTGCAGATTTTGACTTACAAAAAAGAACTGATTTAACACAGAAGGAAAAACTAGAGATATGGCAAGAAATA